>Ga0123356_10000454_pt1 | contig 46012 bp, 35 predicted proteins | sample TergutEmb28metaG_2_FD_92546 | JGI IMG/M metagenome (GOLD analysis project Ga0123356, IMG submission 92546) | Embiratermes neotenicus P3 segment gut microbial communities from Petit-Saut dam, French Guiana - Emb289 P3 | ecosystem: Host-associated > Arthropoda: Insects > Digestive system > Gut ...
AATCGGGAATTTAAAGGGACATATAAATTCCCAACCCCTCTTCCTCCTTCTTCCCCTCCGCGTCCTCCGCGCCCCTGCGCCTCCGCGTGAGTCCTTGCCAATCTTCTCCCTCTTCCTCTCTCCCCGTGTCTTTGTGTGAGTATCTTGCCAGTAAAACACCCTAAAAAAACACTTGTATAGCACTTTTTTCAAAAAAAAATAAAAATTCTTGAAGATTCTTTAAATCTCGGTCAAGCACTACGCATGCCTCCCTTACCGGTCGGCGAGCTTAAGGAAAATTATTATATACGCCGCGAAAACGCGGCTAGTGCTTCTGCGCGCCATTAATAGGTATAACTTTTTCAAAGTTAAATCTATTTTTTATCACGGAGCGTTAGTTGCAGTTTTTTGATAAGCAAGATTTGGGAATACCGGAACAGTAAATTTACACTTGAAGAATCGTTGAGGTATGCGATACAATACTGTATAGACAATAATGTATTAAGGGATTTTCTAAGAAAACACGGTTCGGAGGTGTATAGTATGCTGTACGGTGAATATAGGATAGAGGACGAGATTGCGGTTGTAAAAGAGGAAGTTCGGGAAGAAGTTCGGAAAGAAACCTGGAATGAAGCTAGCAAACATGAAAAGCTCACAATTGCCCGGAACTTGCTGGCAAAAGGTTCAACTCCTGAATTTGTACAGGAAATAACCGGTCTTGATATGGAAACCATCAGGGAACTGCAAAAATAACACGCAAAAATAAAATAATGGAAAAACTATACCACGATGCCAGAACTCTTATAAACCGCGTAATTCAGGCAAATATGCCGGGGCAGGCAGTACGGGATGCGTTAAAAAATAAAAGTTTTAAAAGTAATTTATATCTTTTGGCTGTCGGCAAAGCGGCATGGACAATGGCGCATTCTGCGTACGAAGAGCTGGGGGAGCGGATAAAAAAAGGCATCGTAATAACCAAATACGGGCATTCGTTAGGTGACATTCCGGGTTTGGAGATTATCGAAGCAGGTCATCCGTTGTCAGATGAAAATACAATTGCGGGAACCAGGAAGGCAGTTGAAATGGCAAATGGGCTGGGGAAAGACGATGAACTTTTGTTTCTGCTTTCCGGCGGCGGTTCGGCATTGTTCGAGGAGCCGCAGCCGGGAATAACGCTTGCGGATATAGTGGATATCAATTCGCAGCTGCTAACCTGCGGCGCCGATATTATAGAAATCAATATGATTAGGAAGCGGCTTTCGCGCGTAAAAGCCGGAAGATTTGCGCAGATTTGCGCGCCGGCAAAAGTGTTTACTGTGGTATTGTCGGATGTGCTGGGAGACAGGCTGGACACCATTGCTTCAGGACCTGCAGCGCCTGATTTGTCCACGGCGGAAGAAGCGATAGCAGTTGCGGAAAAATATAAACTTAAAATAAACGATAGTATAAGGGAAAATTTAAAAAAGGAAACGCCTAAAATACTGGACAATGTAGAAACAGTTATTACAGGCAGCGTGCGTATCCTGTGCGGCAGCGCTGCGGAAATAGCGGCAAGCCTTGGATATACTCCGCATATTCTGTGTACAGAAATGAACTGCGAAGCGCGGGAAGCAGGACGATTAATATCTTCGATTGCAAAACAAATTAACTGTAAAGACTATATGTTTAAGCGCCCGTGCGCAGTCATTTTTGGGGGAGAAACAGTAGTAACCCTGAAAGGAAAAGGCAAGGGAGGACGCAACCAGGAGCTGGCTTTGTCTGCCGCGGAAGGCATAGCCGGGATAGATAATCTGCTTGTTTTTTCTGTTGGTTCTGATGGTACGGATGGTCCCACCGATGCGGCAGGCGGAATGGTGGATGGTTTAACGCTGCAAAAACTTAAGAAAAAGGGGCTGAAACTGCAGGAAATACTGGATAACAATGATGCGTATAACGGGCTCGCCGCTGCGGATGGGCTTATAATTACAGGTCCTACAGGGACAAATGTTAATGATGTATGTGTGATATTGTGCTATAATCCATCCAAGGAGTAAAAAATGAAAAAATCTATTATTAAACCTCTTGTTGTTTTTATTGTATGCGTAATTGCTGTATTTTTGTTCAACGGACTGGCTGCGCATGTAAGAAATGACTTTGGAAACGTAGAAGTAACAACCGGCTTTCTAACGCCGGAAAACAGCCGTATAGCATACAGGCTTTATAAGCCAAAATCCGCAACCGCGGCTAATCCTGCTGCTGCCGTGCTTGCCATGCACGGATACCAGAGCGATAAGGATACCAATGCGGCTTTTTGTATCGAACTTGCCCGCAGAGGCATAGTTGTCCTTTCCATCGACAGCTACGGACACGGCGATTCAAGTCCCGGTATGCGCGGGCGCGGCTGGGCTAATTACAACATTAAAAACCTGGACAAAACCATTTCCGGTCCCAAACGCTTTATGGTAATGATGACATTCAGTATTCTGGACTTTTTCCGCCCGAAAATTTCCGAAGGATTAATTGATAGTTCTATGGGCGGCAGAGACGCGTGGCAGCATTTATCTTCACTTTCCTTTGTTGATTCAAGCCGAATGGGATTAACCGGCCATTCAATGGGAACCTGGTCGTCGTGGTCTGTGGCTTCAAGTTTCCCGGAACACCGCGCCATTGTTCTTCAGTGCGGCGAGGTTTTTCCGCTTTCCCACTACGATTCAGAGAATATCAAATTTAACAATGTGCTGCTGCTTCAGGCTCTGATAGAAGAATTTGAGAACATGAGGGATTATCAGCAGAGAATACTCGGTCTTGAGACGACGCCTCTTCGCTACAGTGATTTTATGGGGCAGGAAGCGCCGGTTGAGTGGAACAAGACTTACGGTTCATTTGAGGACGGCACCGCGCGGCGCATGGAATTGGTTGGTACCAACCATCGCCTTGTAACCTATGACAGCGATGCTCTTACTCCTGCAATGAACTGGTTTATAACCGCGCTTGATGTTGAAACAGCCGTTGCCGATACTAGTCATGTCCAATGGCTCAAAGAATGCCTGAACTTCCTTGCAATGTTAGCCGCAATGGTTTCCATGCTGCCTCTCTTTTTGGTGCTTGTTAAATTTAAATTCTTTGAGTCTCTTGCGCTGCCCTTAAAAAGCGAACCAAAGATGCTTTCCCCAAAAAGCCGCGCGAATACAGTTTTGATTGCGATTATTGTTAGCGGTGTTACATTTCCTTTCATGACACAGTTGGGTCATGGATTGCTGCCGCTGCCGGAAAGCATTTTCCGCATGACAATAGGCAATGGTTTTATTACATGGCTTGGTTTCCTCATGATTGTTGCTGTTCTTACACTGTACCGGTGGTATAAAAAGGGTAATGGTAAAAAAGACGGCTGGACATTGGCAGATCTTGGAATGGAAGGGCAATCTCATAATTATAAAAAGCTTATTATCCGTTCTGTTATAGCGGCTTTTATTTTAACGGGTACAATGTATATTCTAACCTGTCTTAGCGTTGTTCTTTTTCAGCTCGATTTCCGTTTTATCTGGCCGTTCTTCAGGCCGTTTAATCTTGCGCGCTTTGGACAGTTTTTGGTCTATCTGCCCGTGTATGCGGCATTCTTTACAATCAATGCGGGGGTAAAACTCTATGGACAGCTTCGGCTGCCTGAATGTAAAACTCCGCTGAGCACACAGCTGGCATGGTGGGGCTACAGCATATTTGTCATGCTGGGCGGTTTGTTTGTTATTGCCTTGATTCAATATATTCCGTTCTTTATGGGTTTTGGTCCCGGCGCGGATTTGCTTTTCTCTTCCCTGTTCGGCGGACCTTTTATGTCAATATTGATTTTGCTTGTTCCGCAGTTTGCAGTATTTTTCTTTTTCTCTACATGGCTGTACCGCAAAAGCGGAACAGTTTATGTCGGTTCCTTTGTACTCGCTATTCTTGCGACATGGGTAGTAACCGGCGGATCGGCAATTTTTTAGTTTTATAAAACGTTTGCTAAAAAGTTTTTTAGCCTTTCGCTTTTTGGTGAGGAAAACAGCTCTTCGGGGGTGTTTTCCTCTACTATTTTTCCATAATCCATAAAAATTACCCGCGTGCCAACCTCTCTTGCAAAACCCATTTCATGCGTAACAACAACCATCGTCATGCCGGTTGGCACATCTCTTGCAAGCTGTTTCATTACATCAAGCACTTCGCCGACCATTTCGGGGTCAAGCGCGCTTGTTGGTTCATCAAACAGCATGACATCCGGGTCCATGCACAAAGCGCGGACAATTGCGATTCGCTGTTTTTGTCCGCCGGAAAGCTGATTTGGGTATGCGTCCGCCCTGTCCGGCAATCCTACGCGCTGTAAAAGCATCATGGCTTTGCTTTCCGCTTCCGCTTTGGTTTTGCCAAGAAGTTTTATCGGCGCTATGGTCATGTTTTTAAGGACTGTCATGTGCGGGAAAAGATTGAAGTGCTGGAATACCATCCCCATTTTCTGACGATGTGTGTTTATGTTAACTTTAGGGTCTGTTATATCTACGCCCTCAAATGTAACTTTTCCGCTTGTCGGCGTTTCAAGCAGATTCAGGCAGCGCAGAAATGTGGATTTTCCGCTTCCGGACGGTCCTATGATAACGACAACTTCGCCCTTGCAAACCTGAGTTGTTATTCCATCAAGGGCAGCTATCTTGCCGTCTTTAAAATGTTTTTTCAGACAATCGGTTTTGATAAGTATATCAGCGCTCACTGCTTCTCAGCCTCCTTTCCAGTTTGCCTACAAGCCATGTAAAGAACATAACAAGCGCAAGATATACAAGCGCAACGGCAATAAGCGGCATAAACGCCGAAAATGTTCGTCCGCGGATAATGTCTCCGGCTTTTGTAAGATCCTGAACAGCGACATATCCTACAACAGCTGTTTCCTTTAAAAGGACGATAAATTCATTGGCAAGCGTCGGCAGGATATTTTTAAATGCCTGCGGAATTATTATGTGCTGCATTGTCTGAATATAATTGAAGCCAAGACTGCGCCCTGCTTCAAACTGTCCGTTGTCTATGGACATTATGCCGCTTCTGAAAATTTCGGCGATATAGGCTCCGGCGTTAATGCCGAATGCAATAATGCCTATAAGTTCGCCGTTTCTGATACTTACCAATATTATAAAGTAAAATATCATCAGCTGAACAACGACAGGCGTTCCGCGTATAACAGTCAGATAAATTTTGCATATCCCGTTGAAAAACCGCAGTAAAAACAAGCCTGTGCCGCGCTTTATTCTGTCTGCGTTTTTATCGTGTGTTGAGCGCACGATTGCGACAACAACACCTATCGCTATTCCGATAATCAGCGCAAAAAAAGTGATTCTTAAAGTGACAAAGAGCCCGTTTAAAAGAAACTGCCAACGGTTATCGTTGATAAAATTGAGAATAAATTGTCTTTTTATCTCTTCAAACCATTCGTGCAAACGGATACCTGACTGTAAACGGCTTAATCAATATTGATGTACTTGTCAATGATGCTCTGAACAGTGCCGTCGGCGATAAGTTCAGCCAGCGCTTTATTCACCGCGTCACGCAATGCAGGATTTTTCTTTGAAAAAGCAATGGCATAATCTTCTTCCGCATATGCTGTTTCCAGTATTTTTAACCCGCTGTACATTGCTACAAACGCTTTTGCAGGTTCATTGTCAATGATAACACAATCGATTCTTCCGTTGACCAGATCCTGTACAGCATCTACGCCTCTTCTGTATCTGAACATTGTCGCAAGACCTTCATCCGCAAGCTCTTCTGTCGCATAAAGGTCGCCGGTTGTAGATTCTTGCACGCCGATGTTGAAATTGGCGCCTTCTGCAAAAAGGTCTTCATTGCTGGTTATGACAGAGCCGTCTCTTACAATAATTACCTGTACGCCTTTTGCATAACTTTCAGAGAAATTAACGTTCTTTTTCCGTTCGTCTGTTACTGTCATGCCTGCCATACCCATGTCAGCTCTGCCGCCGGTTACTGAGGGTATTATCGCATCAAATGCTATATCATCTATGCGCAGCGTAAGACCCAGGTTTTCCGCGATAGCCGCCGCTATTTCCGCGTCAATGCCGACAATTTTGCTGTCATCCCAGAATTCATAGGGAGGGAATTCCGCATTTGTTACCATTGTTAATACGCCTTCTTCTACAGTAAATGCGCCGCTTTTCCTGCTGCAGGCTCCCAGCAGCACCGTAATCGCAAGGATGAGCATAAGTACCCTTGTTAATTTTTTCATTTTAGTCCTCCAGACTTTCTTTTTTCATGTCATTATATAGCTATTATTTGGCAATTACAATAATAAAAAGCCAAAAAACATCATCTTGTTTAAATTAAAATAATAAGTTATAAAAGATCTATATGAAAACATCTAAATTTTTAATTTCTTTCTGGATGCTTGTACTTTTTACCGGATTAGCCATGCTGTTGGCAGACTTCCTGTTATTGCTCTTTTTCCATAGTTCCTTTTCGCAGATTGGCTTAAGATTTGTGATTCCGGGGCTGGTTTTTCTTGTTATTTATTGCATTGTTCTGGGAAGGAGCGCCGGGTGCTTCCATAAATCATTTTTTAAGAATGCCCGGGAAGATGAGTTTTTAAAAAGGCTTAAAAAAATGGGTTCTGTGCCTATTAAAATGATAGCGTTAAATGTGCTGCTTCATGCCGCCTTTTTGGGTTTTATCTTTTTTAACAATGATTATCTGTATCTGGAAAAAAATATGCAAAGTCCCCTGTTCCTTGCCTCTTTGGCATTCGGAATGCTGGTTGGAACTTTTATATATGTGGTAAGCGACGGGCTGGTTTCCCGTATTCTGATACATTATGCTTTTACCGAATATCCGCGGGAACTCCGGGAAAGACGGCAGGAACTAAAAGCCATGATAATCCCCATGGCGGCGGTTCTTATGGCATTGGTTTTTGCCTGTTCTGTTACATTGCTTGCTGCCGGCGAAGAGCCGGAAAATATGTGGTTTACAATACTTGTTCCGATTATCGTTGTGTTTATATGCGTGACTATTCTGAGTATAACTCTGAAAAAAAACGCATCCAGGCTTTTCTCTTCTGTCATTGAACAGCTTGAAAATCTTTCTTCTGATCAAAAGGATTTAAGAAAACGCGTTACAGTCTGTTCTGTTGACGAGCTGGGTACCATTGCCGGAATGGTAAATGAATTCAGCGATCACCTGTGCAAAGGAATAGCGGAAATTAAAACAGGACAGAAAGAGCTTTTTGAAGCAGGAGATCAGCTTGAACATAACGCTTCCAGCATGGCTGATTCCATTGAACAGATTTCTGTTGCCGCAGATCATGTGTTTGTTAAAACTCAAGGTCAGATGAAAAGCGTCGATAATTCCTCTGATGCAGTGCAGCGGATATCAGATCACATTATTGCTCTGGATGCGTCAATTCATGTTCAGTCATCAAGTATGAGCCAGGCTTCTGCGGCAGTAGAGCAGATGGTAGGTAACATCTCTTCCATCGGTTCTGTGACGGAAAAAATGGCTTCACAGTTCAGGACTGTAGGGGAAGCGTCTGATGCAGGGAGCACAATTCAGAAAGAAAGCGCAGAACGTATACGGGAGATTGTGTCGCAGTCCCAGGCTTTACAGGAAGCGAATAAAATTATTGCGAATATTGCAGCCCAGACCAATTTGCTTGCCATGAACGCAGCCATTGAAGCAGCCCATGCCGGAGAAGCGGGCAAGGGATTTTCCGTAGTAGCGGACGAGATTCGCAAATTGGCGGTTAATTCATCGACTGAGTCCAAAAAAATCGGCGCTGATTTAAGACAAATTATTAAAATAATAGATATGATTGTAAAAGATGCCGAGTCTACAACAGACGCCTTTCTGGAAGTTTCCCGGCGTATTCGCGATACGGATACTTTGGTGCTGGAAGTTGATAATGCTGTCCGTGAACAGAAGATAGGTGCCAGTCAGGTAATGGAATCCCTGAGGGTGATGAACGATCTTACCTCAAGAGTTAATCTTGGCTCTCAGGAAATGAGCCGCGGTAACGAGGTTATGCTGAGGGAAATACATGCTCTTCAGATTAGCTCAAAAGAAATATTAACCCGCATGGAAGAGATTTCTGAAGGTTTTAAAAACATTAATTCAAGCGCTCACAGGGTGTCCGATCTGGCAGTTAATACCCGGTCCTCCATTCAGAAGATTTCCGTAATTGCCGACGGGTTTGAAGTTTGATATCTCGACAAAGATTGCGATTTTTTGTATTCTAGGTATATAACACTAATTTTGGAGAAAAACCATGCGAGTTTACAATTTTTCCCCCGGACCTTCGGTTCTGCCATTGCCGGTTCTTGAAAAAGCCGCTGCCGAAATGACAAATGCCAACGGCACGGGTCAGTCGGTTATGGAGATGAGCCATCGTTCCAAAGATTACAAGCCCATTATCGACAAGACAGAGTCCCTGCTGCGCGAACTTATGGGTATCCCGGCAAATTATAAAGTTCTGTTTTTACAGGGAGGGGCATCTCTTCAGTTTGCAATGGTTCCCCTTAATCTTGCCGCAGGTAATGCGCCCGGTCAGGGAAAAAAAGCCGCCTATATCGACACAGGTGTGTGGTCTGATAAAGCCATAAAAGAAGGCAAAAAATACGCCAATGTTGAGGTTAGGGCAAGTTCCAAAGACAAAGCGTACACATACATTCCCGATGCTCCGCCTCCTTTGGCAGGAGATGCCTATTATCATATAACCCAGAATAATACAATCGTTGGAACCAAATGGGATAAAATTCCTGATACAGGCTCTGTTCCGCTGATCACGGATATTTCTAGCAGCATTCTTTCTGAACCTTTTGATGTCAGTAAATTCGGCATCCTCTATGCCGGCGCGCAGAAAAACCTGGGACCTGCCGGCGTTACCGTTGTCATTATCCGTGAAGATTTAATTGGCCATGCGCCTGACTGGACGCCGATCATGCTTCGCTACGATACGCATTCTACTGAAGGTTCAATGTACAATACTCCTCCTTGCTACAGCATCTACATGATAGGTCTTGTTTTGGAATGGATTAAAAATCTGGGCGGTGTTGACGCGATTGCAAAAATAAACCGGGAAAAAGCCGGAATGTTTTACGATTACCTTGATGCCTCAAAGATGTTTTATTCTCCGGTAGAAAAACAATTCCGCAGTTTAATGAATATCCCGTTTGTAATAAGAGAAACCGATGAGGCAAAGAAAACCGAACTGGAAACCCGCTTTGTTAAGGAAGCAGCGGCTGCCGGTCTTGTAAACCTTGCAGGTCATCGTCTTGTCGGCGGAATGAGGGCAAGTATCTACAATGCAATGCCGGTTGACGGCGTAAATGCATTGATTAGCTTTATGAAAAAATTTGAAAACTAAAAGGTGAAAAATATGTTTCGTATTCAAACACTGAATAAAATCTCTCCTATCGGGCTGGAACTGTTCAGCAGGGACAAGTATGAAATCGCAAGCGATATTCCCAATCCGGATGCGATTTTGGTGCGCAGCGCAGACATGAACTCAATGGAGATACCGTCCTCTGTGCTGGCAATTGCCAGGGCAGGAGCCGGATATAACAATATTCCTGTTAAAAAATGCAGCGAAAGCGGGGTAGTGGTATTTAATACTCCCGGCGCAAATGCCAATGCTGTTAAAGAACTTGCTCTTGCATCGCTTCTTCTTTCTTCCCGTAATGTAATAGGCGGAATAAACTGGGCTGCTTCACAAGCGGGCAATCCTGATATTGCAGAACTTGTAGAAAAGGAAAAATCCAAGTATACAGGACCTGAAATTAAGGGAAAGACACTCGGCGTAATCGGGCTTGGCGCAATCGGCGTTATGGTTGCCAATGACGCATTGGCTTTAGGCATGAAGGTTATCGGTTTTGATCCGTATATTTCCGTAGATGCCGCATGGAACCTTTCAAGCGAAGTTGCCCGCGCCGATACCCTGGAAAGCCTTTTAATGAAATCTGATTATGTTACCCTGCACATTCCCCAAAGCGAAGCAACCAAGGGTATTTTGGACGAAGATAAATTCCGCATAATAAAAAAAGATGCCCGCATTATTAACTTCTCCCGCCAGGCGCTTGTAAAGGATAAGGATGTTGTTGCGGCGCTGGAAAGCGGAAAAATAAGCTGCTATGTTACGGATTTCCCGTCCCCTGAACTTTTAGCCTGTAAAAAAGTTATTGGTATTCCTCACCTTGGCGCGTCCACACCGGAAGCCGAAGACAACTGCGCGATAATGGCAGTTAAGCAGCTTATCAATTATCTTGAATACGGCTCTATACGCAATTCTGTTAATTTTCCGCAATGTAAACTTGAACAGCGTTTTCCGTACAGGCTGCTTGTTGTAAACCGCAATATTCCCAATATGGTTGGGCAAATTACAACAAATCTTGCAAGCGCAAATATTAATATTCAGGATTTAATAAATCATCACCGCGATGATTATGGTTTTAGCATTATTGATACTGAGCAGAAAATACCTGATTCTGTACTGGATCAGATTCGTAAAGTAAACGGAATTATCAGGGTTAGAGCCTGCGTACAAGGATAGAAACTCCCGGCGATGGAATTAAGTTTTAAAAGTATAAAAATGGAATTGGTAGTACCCCTGTTTGCAGGGGTGCTGTTGTCTCTTCTTCCCTGTGCTGCAATCGGCGCGGCTTACGGATATTTTCTTAAAAATGAAGCGCCTCAAATTACAGAAATTAATAATGAAGAAAAAGACGATTTTCTTTTTTTTGCATCAGAAAAAAAACCGGATCCTGTTTTGGAATATTACCGTAATCCGGATTTTAAGGAATGGGTTGTTGATTTTTTTGCCGGCATTTGCAGGAGCAGGGAAATAGCGCAGGCAATTCTTGAAAACACAGATCGTTATAATGTGCCGCCTGCGTTGGCTTTTGCATTAAGCTGGGAAGAGAGCAGGTTTAATCCCCGCGCGATAAACCGCAGTAACCGAGACGGAAGTATCGACCGCGGATTGTTTCAGTTAAATAACCGTTCCTTTCCCCATCTGGAGATACCCGTTTTTTATGAGATAGAAACAAATGCTCGTTACGGAATCAGCCATTTGCGGCATTGTCTTGATTCCGGAGGCAGTGATGTTTCCGCGCTGGCGATGTACAATGCCGGGGCGGGAAGGGTAAGGTCGACAGGGGCGCCGCATGTTACGCTAAATTACGCAAGCCGTATTCTGGAAAACCGTCAAAGGATAGAAAGCAGATTTCACTCCAGGCTTATTCGAGAAGAGGAAGCGCGGCTGGATTCTCAGTTTTAAAACTATTCTGAAAGTATCACAAGAATTTCTTCTGCTGTCTTTGCTTTTAGAATTTCTTCGCGTTTTTCGGAACTTTTGAATAAAAGGCTGATTTCTGCCAAAAATTGCAAATGCGGTCCGGTTTTTTCTACGGGAGAAATGGTCATAATGAAGATCCTGCACGGTTGTTTGTCAAGAGAATTAAAATCAACAGGATTTTCAGAAATTCCGATGCATGCAACCAAATCCTGCGTTGTGGCGGTTTTTCCGTGCGGGATGGCTATCCCGTGTTTCATACCGGTGGACATTTTTTCTTCCCTGTCCATTACTGCCGCAAAAGCAGCGTCCCTGTCCTGGATTTTCCCGGTTCTGACAAGAATATCAAGCAATTCGTTGATAATTTCTTTCTTTGTGGTGCCCTTCAGGTGAAGGTCTATGGTATCGGTGCTTATTACTGTCTTGAGGTTCATGCAATAATTGTAACCTCAAAATTTCTGTAAGTCAATGAATTTTTGGTGGATTTAATGAGAAACCCATTGTATAATGCTTTATGCGCAGGACTTTGACCGCTAAACGCCTTTTTAATCAACGGTACCTTCTATTAATGTCCGTTCCGTTCATTGTATGGCTTGTGGTATTTAAATATATTCCCATTTGGGGATGGACAATGGCTTTTCAGGACTATAAGCCCCACCTTGGTTTTTTTGATCAAACATGGGTGGGTTTTAGGTACTTTAAGGAATTGTTTAATGCTCCCCTTTTTTATCAGGCTTTGCAAAATACGCTGGGAATGAGTATTCTGGGGCTGGTTTTCGGCACCGTTTCCGCGCTTGGTTTTGCGCTCCTTTTAAATGAACTGCGTTTTCTTTCCTTTAAACGGTTTACCCAGACAGTTTCCTATTTGCCGCATTTTGTGTCGTGGGTAGTTACGGCAAATATAGTTACTTCTCTGTTATCCATAAACGGTCCCATAAACGAAATCCTTGTTTCGCTTAAAATAATCAGTGAGCCCATTAATGTAATGATTAAACCGGAATATTTTTGGTGGCTTGTGGTTTTTTCGGATATCTGGAAAGAAACAGGCTGGAATGCAATTATTTACCTTGCAGCAATGACAGGGATAGACAGTCAGGTATACGAGGCGGCAGAAATTGACGGGGCAAACCGTATTCAAAAAGTGTTTTTTATTACCCTGCCGGGCATCAGCACTACGATCTTTATCCTGCTAATTCTTAACATCGGCAATCTTGTTAACATTGGTTTTGAAAAACAATTCCTGCTCGGCAATGCGGTAACCGCTACCAAAGCGCTTGTTCTGGATAAATACGCGCTGGATTACGGTATAGGACTTTTCAGGTTTTCTTTTGGAACTGCGATAGGTATATTCAAATCTGTTGTAAGTATTATTCTGCTGTTCGCCGCGAATTATCTGATAAAGAAATCCGGCAGGGGAAAACTTTTTTAGGGAGCATTAAATGAGACGGCGTTTATCTGTTGCGGACATTCTTATTATTCTGTTTATGCTCTATGTTATAGTTATCACTCTTTATCCGTTTTTAAATATACTTGCAAAATCATTAAACGATCCGGTTGATACTGTTAAGGGCGGTATTCATTTATACCCAAGAGCTTTTACTCTGCAAAATTATATTGGCTTGTTTGAAAGCGGAAGTAATTTGCCTGCGGCTTTTAGAATGTCGGTATTAAGAACTGTGATTGGAACTCTTACAGGAGTTTTATGCTGCGCCATGTTTGCGTTTCCCTTAAGCCGGGAAGATTTTGTTTTTAGAAGATCTTTTACAATTATTTTGGTTGTTACCATGTACATAGGCGGAGGACTGATACCTGATTTTCTGCTTATCAGAAAACTGGGGCTTATCAATAATTTCTGGGTATATATTATTCCCTGGCTGATTAATGCATTTAATGTTGTTGTTATACGCGCCTACATTGATACCATTCCTGCGTCATTGCAGGAATCTGCAAGAATCGACGGCGCCAATGACATTGTAATATTTTTCAGGATTATTTTTCCGCTGTGTAAACCGGTACTCGCTACCATTGCCCTTTTTATCGCGGTAGGACAATGGAACAGCTGGTTTGATACTTACCTGTATGCGCGCGGCTCCAACGCCCTTTCTACGCTTCAGTTTGAGCTTATGAAAGTTTTGGACAGCGCGTCGGCAATGGGTGCGCAGGTTGATATTTATTCCGAAGGAATAAGGCAGGCAAGAAGAAATCCGGAAGCGTTAAAAATGGCAATTACAATTATTGCGACAGTTCCTATTTTACTGGTATATCCGTTTTTACAGAAATATTTTGTATCAGGAATAACATTGGGAGCAGTTAAAGAGTGAGCAATGAACAAAGAACAGAGAGATTGTTTTTATAATATTTTATAGGAGTTTAAAATGAAAAGATTGGTATTGTTTGTTTTTGTTTTGGTTTTGCTGGCGGGAATTGCCGGTTGTTCCAGGAGCGCGGGCAGTTTTGGACCTACTACGGCAGGAACCAAAAAACCTATCACTTTTACGTTTCATAACGAAGACGCAGTGGAAGATATGCCCTTTGATGATCCTGTGGCAAAAAGAATTACAGAGCTTACGGGAGTTGTTCTTAGGGTGCAGCGCCCTGTCGGCGGAGATCAGCAGTCCATTCCATTAATGCTCGCTTCCGGTCAGTATCCCGATATAATTTTTGCAAAGGGAAATATTGGAATGTTAATTGAAGCGGGAGCTGTTATTCCGCTTGATGAGCTAATCGAAAAAAGAGGGAATAATTTAAAAGACCTTTACGGTGATCAGATAGGACGGCTTCGCAATTCTGCAGAAGATCCGCGTATTTATACAGTGGGAACATTCGGCGTTAAAAACGCAATTTGGCAGACAGACGGAACTTTGCAGCTGCAGCATGCGGTTTTAAAAGAGCTAGGTTATCCTCAAATGAAAACTTTAAATGATTACGAGCAGGCAATAAAGAGATATATGGCAAGGTATCCTGTTATTAACGGACGCAGAACCATCGGCTTTTCTTTATTGATTGATACATGGCAATGGTATATCAGCCTGTCAAACCCAAGCTGTTTTCTTCTTGGCTATGCGGATGACGGACAGTGGGTAGTAAACCGCGATACCCTTGAAGCGACATATAAATTTTTAGTTCCGGATTCCAGGCTGTATTATCAATGGCTTAACCGGATGAATGCAGAAGGTATTCTTGATCCGGAATCGTTTACGCATAAAGAAGATGAATGGCAGGCAAAAATTGCTTCCGGCAGGGTGCTTGGCATTGCGTATCCCAGATGGGGTTATGACAGCGCAAGGGTTTCTCTTGTAAATGACGGTTTGGATGAAAGAACTTTTGCGTATCTTCCAATCACAATTAATGAAAGATATACAAATGCCTCCCTGCAGGATTATGGTTTTGCCGGCGGATGGGGTATCTCGATTACCAGCAGCTGCAGGGATCCGGAAAGGGCTTTTGAATTCCTTGACTGGCTGTGCAGCGAAGAAGCGCAGAAACTTATCAACTGGGGAATTGAAGGTGTTAATTATATTGTTGTTGACGGCAAGCGGATTGTTCCGGAAGAAGAACAGCGCCGGGCAGATACCGATCCGGATTACTCAATTAAAACCGGAGTAGGCCGCTGGGTGCATCCGTTTCCGCAAAGGGGAAATATGCATATTGATTCTACCGGAAACTTTATTACCCGTGACAGCCCGGAAAGAATTAAGCAAAATTATCTTGATGTAGAAAGAGAAACCCTTGCGGCTTACGGGGCGGATATGTGGATAGATCTTTTCCCGTCAAGTGAATCACTTGGCATATCAAGGCACGGACAGGCATGGCAATACGCGCTTCCTCCGGATTTACAGGCAAAAGTTGTAGAAGCGGACAACTACATGAAGAACGCTCTTGCAAATATTGTGCTGGGAAGACCGGAAAACTTTAATACAGCATGGCAGAGAATACAGCAGGATTTAATACGCATGGGGATAGAAGACGCAAACAGAGCCATGACACAGATGATTAGAAGCAAAGTGGAGCTCTGGAACAGGTAATGTTAACCGTAAACAAAGTTCTGTACGGAGGAGACTATAATCCCGAACAATGGTCCAAAGAAACATGGAAAGAAGACCGGCGTCTTTTGGCTCTTGCCGGGATAGATACAGTTACAATAAATGTTTTTAGCTGGGCTTTATTGCAGCCGTCCGAAGACGAATATAATTTTTCTATCCTTGATGAGATTGTAGATACAGTATCAAAAGCAGGCATGAAGATTTGTCTTGCTACTGCTACAGCAACTCATCCTGCATGGATGGCGCGCAAATATCCTGATATTTTACGGGTTACAATCGAAGGCGCAAAACGCAAGTTCGGCGCCCGGCAGAATTCCTGCCCCAACAGCCCGACATACCGCCTGTACAGCGTAAGGCTTGCAAAAAAGCTTGCAGAGCGTTACGGAAAACTGGAAAATCTGATTGCCTGGCATGTGAGCAATGAATACGAAGGAAGCTGCTATTGTGATAATTGCGAAAAAGCTTTTAGAAAATGGCTTGAACAAAAATATAAAACCATTGATGCGCTGAACAGGGCATGGAACTCTTCTTTTTGGGGGCACACCTATTATAGCTGGGATGATATATCAGCCCCGAATTATTTGTGCGAAGAATGGCATCCGGGGCGTACCGCTTGCCAGATACAATCAATTGATTACCGGCGTTTTAATTCAGACAGCCTTCTTGAATGTTTTCGCGGCGAGGCTCAGGTTTTAAAAGAAATTACGGCGAATGTTCCCGTGACAACAAATATGATGGGCAGCTATTGGTTCCTTGATTATTTTAAATGGGGAAAATACGTTGATTTTATTTCCTGGGACAATTATCCGTCGCCCGGCACTCCCTACACCCGCACTGCTATGAACCATGCGCTCATGCGCGGATGCGGAGACGGAAAACCTTTTATGCTCATGGAGCAGACTCCCAGCGTTACCAACTGGCAGCCGTACAATGCTCTTAAACGCCCCGGCATCATGAGGCTGTGGAGTTATCAGGCGCTGGCGCACGGCTCTGATACGGTTATGTTTTTTCAGATGCGCCGTTCCCGCGGATGCTGCGAAAAATTCCACGGAGCGGTTATTGATCACTGCGGTCATGAGAACACAAGAGTTTTCCGCGAAATTGCCGCTCTTGGAGAAGAATTAAAAAAACTGGAAGATGCATTTACAGGCAGCCGTCTTAAATCCGATGCGGCAGTTTTGTTTGACTGGGACAATTGGTGGGCTTCCGCTTTGTCAGCAGGTCCAACCATCGACATGAACTACCCGGAAGAAGTTTTCCGTTTCTATGATGCCCTTGCAAGAAAAAACATTTCCGCCGACATCATCGGCATTGGCACTTCTCTTGATACTTACAAGCTGCTCTTTGCTCCAATTCTGTACATGATAAAACCCGGCTATGCGCAGAAACTTTCCGCCTTTGTTCAAAACGGCGGCATACTTGTTACAACTTATTTTTCCGGTATGGCAGACGAAAACGATCTTGTAACAATTAGCGGCTATCCCGGAGAGCTGCGTTCCCTTTGCGGTTTGTGGGTGGAAGAAACGGACGCTCTTCCTCCCGAACAGACAAACAAACTAATCTGCAAAGAAGGTGCTCTTGCTGGAACCTGGAAATCAGACATGCTGTACGACATTATTCATCCAGAAGGAGCCCAAACAATTGCCTGTTACGGCGAAGATTTTTACGCGGGGACCCCCGCTGTCTGCCGCAACTATTACGGTAAAGGGCAGGTGTGGTATTTGGGCTCACGCCCGGATACGCAATTCCTGGATCGCCTTGTTTCTCTTGTTTGCGATGACTGTAATATTGAGCCGGTTTTCCCCGCGCAGGAAGGAATAGAAGCAACCCGCCGCGGCGATATTGTTTTTGTGCTGAATCATAACAAGGAAGAGACAGAGATAGTTATTCCTTTTGCGTGCTGCGATCTGCTGAGAGATACGCAATTTGCCGCCGGTCAGAAATATTTGCTTTCCGCTGCGGGAGTGCTGGTGTTAAGGAAAGGTTAGCCGGTCTTCCCAGCCAAATTCTCAAGAGCTTTTTCTGCGGAACTAAAATCGAATTTTTCTATGTGCATAATGAGTTCTTCGCTTCCAGATATTAATTTAAGGCTGTCTGTAAACTCCAGACATTCAGCATCGCTTGATTTTAGCAGAGGTTTCAGTTTTTCCAGCAATTTACGGGTTTCTTCGTTCGTTAAAGACGCCTGCGCCGCTTTCTGTGTTTCTGAATTTGCAGCCTCCAGCTCAAGTTCAGAAATAACTGAATTTAATTCTATTTGCAGCTTTTCCATTTGTTCCTGAGAAACAAGGTTTTTGCTGTTTACAAGATGGCTTTCAACCTCTTCGGCAGCCTGCTGCAAAGACTTTTTCTTTAACTGACCTGCGTTGCTTTTAAGAGTATGCACCAGTCTATGCGCCAGTTTTATTTCGCCGTCATCCATTGCTTTTTCAATTTCATCGTATATATTTTTATTTTTATTAATGAATTGAACCTTAAGCTGTTTTTGTAATTTTTCATAAGCCATGTTTTCCCGTTTTTCATTTACAACGGTATAACTTTTTGGCTGAATATATGTCAATAAGCATCTCCATAGCTCCTGCGAAGTAAACGGTTTGCCGAGAGTGTCATACATTCCGCTTTTCCTGTAAATCTCCATGTCATTGGACATAATGTTTGCGGTTAATGCAACAATAGGTGTTTTAATACCCATCTCTGTTATTTTGGACGAAGCTTCCAATCCGTCCATTACAGGCATATGTATATCCATGAAGATCAAATCAAATTGTTTTTCGCCTGTTTTTATACGTTCAGCAACAATATCGACACCGTCTTTGCCGTTGCTTGCCACAACAGATTTTATACCCACTCTCGCCAAATGGTCGCAAATTACCTGCTGGTTAAGGCTGTTATCTTCACATATAAGAATTTCTCCGTCAAATTCCGGTTTTTCCAAATTGCTCAGTGTTATTTTTTTGGACAGCATATCAACGGTATCTTCGATTAATTCGAATGTCAGATCGAAGCTGAATTTGCTGCCAATCCCAACCGTGCTTTCAACGGCGAGTTTTCCGTTCATCAGCTCAATAAAATTCTTGGTAATTGTCAGCCCCAAACCTGTGCCGCCGAATTCCCGCGTTACAGTATCGTCTGCCTGCATAAACGGTTCAAATATCCTTTTTATTTGTTCGGATGACATTCCGATCCCTGAGTCTTTTATTTCAAAATGCATGGTTACGTTTGATTCATCTGTTTTTACTATTGAAGCCAGGAGTTTAACCATGCCATTATTTGTAAATTTTACTGCGTTGGAAAGAAGGTTAAGAAGAATTTGACGCAGTCTTACGGGGTCGCCAAGCAGCTTCTTTTTAAAGGAAGGTTCCGCATAGCAATAAAGCGCTATGCCTTTTTCTTCGGCCTTGGGATTAATTAACATCTGGCAATGCGCAAAAATATCTGTTAAATCAAAAGGAATATGCTCAAGCACTATTTTCCCGGATTCGATTTTGGAGATGTCCAATATATCGTTGATAATATTCAGAAGCCATTTTGCGCTGTACTGTATTTTATCCAGATATTCCTTTGATTTCTGCGGCATATTGTCATCCTGCGCAAGTTCGGAAAATCCGATGATGCTGTTCATGGGCGTGCGTATCTCATGACTCATGTTGGCTAAAAAGATGGATTTGGCGGTATTGGCGGCTTCTGCACTCTGGCGCATATTTTCTACTTCATTCATCATGTCCTGCAATCGCTGCTCAATTACCCTGGAAATAAAAATCGCTATAATTAAACATGCAGCAAACACAAGAAGCGTTATTAATAAACCAACAAGTATAAAGACTTGTATTTTTCTGGTTTGCTCCTGAGTATAATATCCGGCAAAAACCATTCCTATAATTTCGTTGTTAACACCGCGCAGCGGGACATACAGAGCCAGCACATCCCTGCCGAAAAGCTGTATTCTGTCAAAAAACGATTCCCCTGCCAGCACTTTTTCACTTATGTATTCCGCCGCATTTATTCCTAATGCGCTTCTGCCGCCCTCACCTATGATTGTAGAAGCAATGCGCTCTGTGTTTAAAAATATCGATACTTCGCATCCTATCTGCTCTTTTAGACTGTGTACGAAATTCTGGGTATCTAACCTTAACCCCAATGACATGGCGCCTATAATATTCGTTGTATCATAATATATCGGAGAACTGGCAACGACTCCAAGACGTATGGTGCTGCCCGGCACGATGTAAGATTCAATTCTTCCCTCCAAAGCAGAGGTAATGTGAGGCTGCTGCGCAAGATTGTCGCCGAAGTTTTCGATATCATAAGTTCTTGCCAATACCGTTCCTGTGCTGTCAAGCACCGTGCAAAAATCAATTTGCGCCATTGCCTGCAGGGAAAAAGCTATGTCCGCGATTCTTGTGCGGTTATTGTTTTTTATTGCCTCGCTTAGATTTTGATTGTCAGAAACCGCGAATGCCGCAAGACGCGCTTTGGATATCATCTCATCAATTTCCGCTTCTATCATGTTCATGGCGGTGACAGCTTTTTCCCGCATGGATTCTTTTAATTCCCTGTTAAAAAGCATTATAGAGGAAGCAAGCACAGCAGTCCCGCATAAAACAACCAGCACAACCATAGGAATTAAAATTCTTTTTTTTATGCTCATCTGTGTGTCCATCTCTCCAGAAGCCGCTCCTTTTCTTCGGAGGTATTGTTTGACATATCGGCATACCTGATATTTACCGGGTAATTAGGGAGTGTAAATTCCCTGTCATTAAAAATTCTTTCGGGGCAGAACATCAGCTTGTCCTTTTCCGTCCATACATTAACAATATAGTTAAAAACTTCACTGACTGCGCGGCGTGTTTCTTTACCTTTAATAATGCTGATGCCGTACAGCGAAAAAGGCGAGCCTTCCCTAAAAAAATGAATTCTCAGCGGAAAACCGTCATTAATCGCGCCGACTGTTTGCGCTGTCATGGAAAAACCGATTGCTGCATTTTTTTCTTTTAATGCGTTAACAGGACCGGAACCGGAGCCGGTAAAACTTAAAACATTATTCGATAAAGCGTTAAAGTAGCTGAATGCCTCATCTTCACCCCATGCGTTTACAAGGCTCTTTAAAAACATATAACCTGTACCGGAGGATAAAGGGTTAGGCATGGAAACAAGGCCCTTATAAATGGGTTTTAATAAATCGGCATAACTTTCCGGGACAGGGAGTCCTCGTTCAGAAAGCACCATTCTGTTAACCGCGATACAGCCGCCGTTACGGTACCACGGCAGATACCTTGCTTTTTCCGGAACCATGTCGGCAGTAAAAATACTTGTGTCATATGCGGATAAATCAGCCAATAACTCAATTATTCTGTCAAGATTGGCATATTCCATTTCGCCGATGATATCACATTCGGTATCCGTTCCCTCGGCAAGGAGCCTGGTTAGCAGATCGCCGGTAGAGTAATATTCTATACGAATGTCGTATTTTGGAAATCTGGCATTAAGGTCTGCCTGCATCGCCTCGTTGCGGTATTCCTCCGCGCTGGTATAGATAACAACAGAATTACCGTCCTTGCCGCAGGCGGACAGGACCATACACAGGCATAAAGCCATAAGCAGAAGAATATTCTTTTTCATAACAAAATTTTAGCAAAAAATAACCATAAATGCAACAAAAAACTTCCGCAAGGGGCCCCCACAGCGCCCTTATGTTTGACAATTTTAATTATTTTAATATAGAATAGTTCGACAGGAGTATAAAAATGAAATTAAAAACGTATCTAATAATGGTTTTTGCAGTTTTTGGATTTTTATCCTGCGTTACGCTTTCCTCCTCCGGAAGCACTGAAGTCCGCCAACCGGCAGAACAGAGAGCATCCTCTCCGGAAAGCGGCAGAAACGCTGCCGCAAGTACAGAAGTTAAAAATACAAATGAACGATCAACCGCTCCATCTGCAGTTACTGTCTGGCCTTTGGCTGTCAGGATGGCAGAGGCAAAAATCAAACGTTTTGTTACAACTCCTGAACAGATGCTAGAAATGGCAAGAGAAAGAAGTATAGGCACCTGGGATTCTGTTGAACTTGTAAACACAAGAGAATTGGCAGATGGCAGAATCGAATATACATTGTTATATTCGGTAGATCAAAGAACAAGAGTTTATACCACCAACACTACCAATACCATAAATGGTCCTAAAAATATTACCGTTGCCATGTTCGGCTCAATAGTCGGTCCTAACGAAAACCTGTCTGCCTATGATGCGCAAGTTCTAATTAACCAATGCAAAGAATGGTATACCAATGATCGGGATTACCGCAGAATCATAGATATACTTGAAGAAGAAGTAATAACAAAACTTCAATATGACTGGGCTTCATATCTTAGCGGAAGATATCCCAGCTACCAGGATGCTGTCCGCGCCGGTTTGGGTGTATGTGATGTGTACGCGCGGTTAACAAGAGAAGTTTTAACCAGAGCCGGATACAGGGTTGAAATGTGGTCATCATCTTCGGGAAATCATGCCTGGAATCATGTAATTTTATCTAACGGAAGAACCTTATATATCGATGCCACATGGTACGATAACAATTATGACAATCATCCTACTCAGCACAGCCCGGACAGTTATTCTCCGTGGTATATTACTTACGATAAAAATCTTTTTGAACGCGGATTGAAAGGCACTATTCGCATGCATGGAGCCTGGGGAGACGCAAGGAGAATAGATTAGAATTCTAAATAACTATAACGGAAACTTCTTCCGTTCCTTTGTTTCTCACATTATAGGAAGTTATTTTTCCGCCTCGCCACTCTATGTCCAGTTCAAGATTTCCCTTTATGCGAATTCCTTTTAAACTGCCGGATTGCCATTCCTGCGGCAGGGCAGGGAGCAGCTTAAGTTCTGCCTGCAAACCATCACGGAGGCGGCTTTGCACCAGCATTTGGGTAATTCCTGCAAGCGCGCCGAAGTTGCCGTCTATCTGGAAGGGCGGACCGTTGTTAAAAAGATTTGGCAGGGTGAAATCTTTAAACAGCAAATTAAGATTTTCCAAAGCGGCTTCCCCGTCCCCAAGACGGGCAAAAAAATTAATAAGCCATGCGCGGCTCCATCCTGTGTGCCCGCCGTCTGCGGCAAGCCGGTGCTCGATACTTTTTCTGGCAGCCGCAGCAAGTTCCGGCGTTTCGCAAGAGATTGCGTCTCCGGGAAAAAGCCCCCACAAATGCGAAAAATGCCGATGCCCCGGTTCCGCCTCCTCAAACTCCTCATTCCACTCGCAAATCCCCCCATTACCATGAACCCTAGCCTCAGCAATCCGCCCCAACAAATTTTTTAGGTCTGCAACCTCTTCCCCCCTCTTCCCTCTTCCCTTTTCCCCCTCTTCCTCTGCGTCCTCTGCGCCTCCGCGTCTCCGCGAGAACTCTTCCAAAACACAAATCACAACAGAAAAAAGTTTACGCAAAATCTGATTATCCATCTCGCAGCCCGCGCATAAACTCGCACAGTCAGTCTCGTTTAAACGATAACTATTCTCCGGCGATACAGATGGAGATACAACAAGAAAGGAGTCTTTTCCCGGTGACAGGAAATCAACAAAGAAGAGGCAGGCATCTTTTAAAAGGTAAAAATATTTTTTTAGAAAATCTTTATCCAGAGTGTACTCGTAGTGTTCCCAGATATGCAGCGAAAGCCATGCCGCGCCTAGAACCCAGTAAGATGCGGGAATCCAATAATCTCTGGGAGCAGTGTCTCCCCAAATATCGGTGTTATGGTGAGCGGTAAAACCGCGGCAGCCGTACATAGAATGCGCTGTTTGTTTTCCGTTGGGGTACATACGTTCAAGGAGATCAAAAAGCGGCTCTTCGGTTTCCGCAAGATTACACATACATGCCGCCCAATAGTTCATCTGCGTATTTATATTGATCGTGTAATCGCAGCCCCACGGCGGATCCATGTGCGGATTCCATAACCCCTGAAGATTTGCAGGATGAGTACCCGGTCTGCTGCATGAAATTAAAAGGTAGCGGCAAAAGTTAAAATATTTTACTGTATCATCCGCGCCATCAATCTTTAATTCCACACGGTCATACCACGACCTATACTCCCCAACATGCTCCTGCAAAAGCTCGTCCCACCCCCGCCCAATCTGCCGGTTAATCTTCTCAAGACAAACCTCCTGAATCTTATACACTTCTCTTACTCTTCCCTCCGCGTCCTCTGCGTCTCCGCGTTTCCGCGAGAGCTCTTCTCCAATCCATCCGGTCTGAATATCCAAAAAGAGCAAAGCCTCATCCGCATTGGCAACGGTAATAAATCCGCCGCGGCTTCTTTGGCTGCCTCCTTTTTGTATAACCTTCATCATTGCGCAGAAAGGAATGTTTTCGTCGCGGCAAAGAAAAGCTGCATCATCGATATTTCCCTTGCGATCATAAAATACACCGCGATCCAAACTTGCGCGAAAAGAAATTTTCCCCCGCTGGAAAGGCGGTGACGGTTTGCCGTCTTTGTTTTCGGCTGTAAAGCGAAGAACCAGTAATCCTGCCGCAGCGGAAATAAAACATTCACGTTTAAACACAGTATTATCGTATTCAAATGAAAGCGTATGCAGAGCCCGGGAAATATCCAAAGACCTCTCGTAATTGCTGACATCTTTTAAAAGTGCGCCGCCTCTTGTTCCCGACCAGGGATGCCCGAACCCTCCTGCCGGTGAAAAACTGATTAAAAGTTCGCCCGCAGTCTGATACACCCGCTGTGCCGGCGGAATACCGCTGAAACTTTCAAGGCAAATTTCTTCCGCTTCATCAGCGCGTCCTTCGTTCAGCAATCGCCTGACTTCCGCAAGTGATTCTTTTGCTGCCGGATTATTCCTGTCGCGGAAACCGCCAGACCAGATTGAATCTTCGTTAAGCTGAATCCTTTCCCGATCCGGCGAGCCGTAAATCATGGCTCCCAATCTTCCGTTTCCCAGAGGCAGGGCTTCTTCCCACTGGGCAGCCGGTGTATTAAAAATCAATTTAGTCATTAATCTAACTATAACATATGTTTTTTGTTATTGATAATGTATAATACGCTAGGAGTAAAAAATGAAATTTACAAACGGCTATTGGATGATTAAAGAAGGAATAGAGCCTCATTTTGCAGCCTGTGCAATTGAGCCGCAGCAGCAGGGAAAAGAGCTTGTAGTGTATGCGCCGGAAAGGCCGATACGGCACAGGGGCGATACTTTAAATGCCCAGCTTCTTACAATCAGGTATTCCAGCCCCATGAAAAATGTCATAAGGGTGAGGGTTTCCCATTTTGAAGGCAGCGAAGACAGGGGACCGCACTTTGAACTTTTTGAAGAAGAATGTAAATCAGTAATAAATATGTCAGAAAAAAACGCAGAGCTTAAAAGCGGAGATCTGTCGGTCTGTGTTGATGTTGGCAGCGGCTGGAATAATTGTTTTTGCGCAGGCACAAGCGTGCTTACAAAAAATTTGAATAGATCTACAGGCTACATGATAGATCGTGAAAAAGGAGCTTTTATAAAAGACGAGCTTTCGCTTTCTGTCGGAGAACTTGTGTATGGTCTTGGAGAACGCTTCGGCGCATTTGTAAAAAACGGACAAAGTATCGATATCTGGAATGCAGACGGAGGCTCTGCAAGCGAACAGGCTTATAAAAACATTCCATTTTATTTAACCAACAAAGGATACGGCGTTTTTATAAACGACCCGGGAAATGTTTCTCTGGAAATCGGCAGCGAAAAAACCGCTCGTGTTCAATTCTGCGTAAAAGGAGAAATCCTGGAATACTTTATAATTTACGGACCGCAGCCCAAAGCTATTCTGGAACGCTACACTGCGCTCACCGGAAAACCCGCCATGCCGCCGGAATGGAGTTTCGGTTTGTGGCTGTCAACTTCATTTACTACTTCATACGATGAAAAAACCGTAATGAGTTTTATAAACGGAATGGAAGAAAGAAAAATTCCGCTTTCTGTTTTTCACTTTGACTGTTTCTGGATGAAAGGTTTTAACTGGTGCGATTTTACATGGGACAGGGAAACCTTCCCGGATCCAAAAGGAATGCTGTCACGGATAAAAGCAAAGGGTATAAAAATCTGCGTATGGATAAATCCGTATATTGCCCAGCGTTCACATCTTTTTATGGAAGGAAAAAAAGGCGGATACTTTTTAAAGCGTAAAGATGGTTCTGTTTATCAGACAGATCAATGGCAGGCAGGAATGGCTATCGTAGATTTTTCAAATCCGTCAGCTGTTAAGTGGTATCTGGGAGAACTTGGAAAATTGACGGACATGGGAGTTGATTGTTTTAAAACAGATTTTGGCGAAAAAATTCCTGAGGATGTGGTGTACTTTGACGGCGGCGATCCTCATCGTCATCATAATTATTATTCGTATCTGTACAACAAAGCTGTTTTTGAACTGCTGGAAAAAAAGAATGGCGAGGCTGTATTGTTCGCGCGTTCTGCGACCGCAGGAGCGCAGCGTTTTCCGCTTCACTGGGGCGGAGACTGCGAATCCACTTTCGAAGCAATGGCAGAAACTTTGCGCGGCGGTTTGTCACTGGGTCTTTGCGGTTTTGGCTTTTGGAGTCATGACATCGGCGGATTTGAAGGAACACCCAATGCCTCATTGTTCAAACGCTGGCTTGCATTTGGTTTACTCTCGTCTCATTCACGTTTGCATGGAAGCACATCCTATCGTGTCCCATGGAGCGTAGACGAGGAATCATGTCAGTCAGAGACTGCCTTGGACGTCTGCCGTTTTTTTACAGAGCTGAAAAAAAGCCTGATGCCGTTTTTGTTAAAAGCTTCAAAGGAAGCCTGCGAAAAAGGCACGCCGGTATTGCGCGCGATGTTTCTTGAATTTCCCGATGACCCCGCGTGCGCATATCTTGACCGGCAGTATATGCTTGGCAGTGATCTGCTTGTTGCTCCTGTGTTCAGCGAAGACGGCGATGTTACCTATTATCTGCCCGAAGGCGAATGGACACAGGTAATTACAGGAGAAACAGCAAAAGGCGGATGCTGGAAAACAGAAAACCACGGCTTTTTAAGTATCCCCCTGTGGAGAAGAACAATATAACTTGCGTATCCATCAAGGTGTGATATAATTAGAATTTAATATTAGGAGGAATAAATGCGAAAGTACAAAAATTATTTTTATGTTATTCTGGCTGCAATTCTTATAACAGCGATTGTTGTATCCTGCGCGACTTTAGGTTCGGGGAAAAGACCCGACCGTGATCTTCCGCAGTACACTCAGAAAGGCTGGAAGAATGTAAAAATTGTCGGCGGCGGAATGATCCCCGGAATTATTTACAGCACTGCACAAAAAGATTTAGCTTATGTGCGCACAGACATGGGCGGCGCATACCGGTGGAATCCCGAAAACGAATCGTGGATACCGTTAACCGACTTTGCCGGAGTGGAAGATTACGGGCGGCTGGGAATTTCCAGTATCGCGACAGATCCGGTTGAACCGAATCGTCTTGTTATTGCTTCCGGAACATACACAAATGATTGGGACGGAACTCCGTCGCAGATGCTTGTTTCAGAAGATTACGGCGATACATTTACCAGAATTGATATGCCCTTTAAAATGGGCGGTAATATGCCGGGACGCGGCGCAGGGGAGAGGCTTGCTATCGATCCCAACAACAACAGGGTTGTTTACTATGGTTCTTACGGCAACGGTTTGTGGCGCAGCCGCGATTACGGCCACACATGGGAAGAGGTAAGATCGTTCCCGACAAAGGGCAATGTTTACGATTACGATTTTACTTTTTATGTAGATCAGAATTTTAAACACTTCCATGGAATAATGTGGGTGATTTTTGATCCTGCTTCCGGAACTCCCGGAAGCGGATCTCAAAATATTTATGTAGGCGTTGCCGATACAGACTTTACTATTTACGAATCAACAAACGGCGGCGCGACATGGAGACCGCTGGAAGGGCAGCCGATACGGAACAGGCATCAGGGTGCCAGATATGAAAGAGAGCACGGTCATCTTGTAGAAAATTGTCCCTGCGATAATTATTATCCCATAAGAGCTGTTTATTCTCCGGACGGCTCGCTGGTAACAGCATGGAACCACGGCTTTGGTCCTTACAGTTCAAGTTATCAGGGCGGAGGAATCTGGAAATATACTTTTGCAACCAGAACCTGGACAGACATCAGCCTGCCCAAGCATGACTATGATCCTGCCTACAGAACTACAGATCGCGGAGTAGGCAGTGTCGCGGTTGACTGGCAGAATCCCAATGTATTGATTGCAGTTACCCTTAACGAATGGTGGCCGGATGAATACATCTACCGTTCAACAGACGGCGGAAGAAACTGGGATGCAATCTGGTATCTTGATGGATGGCCTGATCGCGTCAACAAATACACAATGGACATTGATATGGCTCCCTGGCTGGACTGGGGCGAGCAGAAAGAACTGCCCGAACAAAATCCCAAACTCGGCTGGTGTATACAAACCATCGTAATAGATCCTTTTAATTCAGACAGGATGATGTACGGAACAGGCGCAACCATTTACGGAAGCAGCAACCTCACAGAATGGGACAGAAACCGGCGGATAAAAATCGAAGTAATGGCAGAAGGCATCGAAGAATGCGCTATCCTTGATCTTGTGGCTCCAACATCAGGACCTCTTCTTTACAGCGGTATGGGTGATATCGGCGGATTTGTCCACACAAATTTAAACCGCGCTCCGAATATGATTGTTAATCCAAAAATTGACGGAGTAAATTCGATTGATTATGCGGCTGCAAGACCGAATTATGTTGTACGCCTGGGCGGAGACGGACACGGCGATGAACACCTGAGCAAAATGGGAATCAGTTCCGATTACGGAAGAAGCTGGAAACCTGCGGTAAGATTTCTTGAAGGCGCGCAAGGCGGCTGGAGCGGCCTTGCTGCAGTATCCGCAGATGCAAGAATAATTATCTGGGCGGCTGGAAATATGCCTCCTCACTGGACAGACAACGAAGGAAGAACATGGAATGTTTGTACAGGAATTCCCGGCTCCGCAAAAGTTGTATCTGATCGTGTAAACGCTTCCAGATTTTATGCCTATTCAGACGGTGTAATATATGCAAGCACCAATGCGGGCAGATCTTTTCAGGTAATGAATAATTCCTTTATCACAGGGAATGTAACAAAATCAAATTTAAAAGCTGTTGTAGGCGAGGAAGGTCATCTGTGGTTTGCCGCGGGTGATGCCGGTCTTTACCACTCAATGGACGGCGGCAGAACATGGGCAAAGTTCGAAGGCTTTGACACAATACCGATTATCGGCCTTGGCAGGGCAGCGCCCGGCGCGGACTATCAGGCGCTGTACACAAACGCAAAACTTCGCGGCCAATGGGGTATTTACCGCAGCGACGACAAGGGACAGAACTGGATCCGCATCAATGATGATACAAAACAATTTGGAGCGGCGGATACAGCGATAACCGGCTGCCCGAGAGTTTACGGCAGAGTATATCTTGCTACAAACGGACGAGGCATTCAGTTCAGGGATTTGGAATAAATGTTTTTATAGTCCGCAGGGTACTGCGGACTATTTTTTTAAACTGACTTTAATAGTTCTTCTATTGATTCTCTGATAACAATTTTTTGTTTTTTTATAAAGTCATTGGTTTCATTCAGTTTTTGCTCTTGTTTTTCGCGCTGCTTTTTTAATTTATTCAAATTACTGAATAATCTGGTAAAAAAATTAGTCTTTTTGCTTTCCAGATTTTTAATTTGTACTTCTTTGTCTATTAAATCATTTAACAAATCTTCGCTTTCTTTTTCTTTTTCCTGTAATTCTCTAAATATCTTTTGCAGTTCTTTTAATCTTTTTTCTATATTTAAAATTAATTCTTCATTTTCTTTTATTTCTTGTATGTATTCTTCAATTGTTTTTCTGATTTTTTCTTCTTTTGCCTTTTTGATTTTGTCATCTATTTTTTTAAAAAATGAGCTTATGCCCTTGCCTGTCCCTTTAACAGCTCTTTTTATGCCTTTAAACCAGCCTCTTATCAATCCAATAATTGCAAAAGCTACCGCCAAAACAATAATGACCAATACAAATACCAATACCGTATTAACATCCAGATTTCCCGACATTTATTCCGCCTTTTAAGGTTTTTTTGCATTATAGCTCTTTACTTGTTTCAGGTCAATATTTCCTGTAAGATTTAATTATGATAAAACTTGCCGCTTTTTTCGGCAACCCCGGAACAGGTTATGCCCGAAACAGACACAATGCAGGGCGGATGCTCTCTTATTCGCTCCCTTTCTACCCGTCCCTCTCATGGCAGAAAAAATTCAAGGGGCTTTATGCTTCTTTTAACGGGAATCACTTTATCATGCCGGAAACATACATGAACCTTTCAGGAGAGGCAGTTCATGCTGTTTCTTCGTTTTATAAAATTAAAACAGAGGAAATAATCGTAGTCCATGATGAGCTGGAACTGCCTCTTGGGACAATTTCCCTTAAATTTTCCGGCGGTCTTGGCGGGCACAACGGGCTTCGCTCAATGAACAAATGTTTCGGCAATGCGGACTTTTGGCGGATACGGATCGGTATAGGCCGCCCGGACGCACGGCTGCCCGGCGAAGGAGGTCCCGCAGGAAGCGGCGTGGCAAGCAAAGCTTGCCTTGGCATCATCGACTGGGTACTCACAGATTTTTCCAAAACAGAACAGGAACAGCTAATCCCGGTATTCGACGCCGGCGCAGGACTGCTAAATCAATTATTCACAACCGACCCCGAAACAATGCTGGACGAATGGAAAAAGAAAAAAATCTCAATAAATAAAACACCTGAGAATAAAGAAAATATAGAGGTATAAAAAATGAAACTTCAAACTACAACTCTGCGATCTCTGCGCCTCTGCGTCTCTGCGAGAAAAAAAGGAAATTAAATGAAAACAAGCGAGACATTTCAGGCACTATACGACACCATAGCAAAACTGCGCAGTCCCGAAGGCTGCAAATGGGACAGGGAGCAAACTCCGTCTACTCTAAGAGGCGCATTGGTAGAAGAAACCTACGAGTGTCTTGAAGCAATCGACAATAACGATACCGCGCATATCGCAGAAGAGCTGGGAGATATATTTCTTCTTGCAACCATGCTCGGCTACATGTTTGAACAGGAGAGCAAGTTTTCTGTCGCCGATGTTTTAACGGGGATTAATGAAAAGCTAATTCGCCGGCATCCCCATGTTTTTGGTGATGTAAAAGTAAAGGATACTTCTGAAATTCTTGATAATTGGGCGGCAATTAAAGTGCAGGAAGGGCGCAAGCCAAAGGACTCAATTTTAGATGAAGTTAGTTCCGGCATTCCGCCGATGGATCGTTCCTATGCGCTGCAAAAAAAAGCCGCAAAAGCCGGTTTTGACTGGCAGGATGTAAACGGCGTAATTGAAAAAATTGCCGAAGAACTGGAAGAAGTCCGCGAAGAGCACGCTATAAATGGTGTACCCGGCGGCAACAGGAACCAATTGGAAGAAGAGCTTGGGGATTTGCTTTTTTCTGTGATTAATCTTTGCCGGTTTTTAAAAATCGATCCTTCGGTTGCTCTTAATCGAACCAACAGCAAATTTATAGAGCGCTTTAAACATGTAGAAAAAAAGATGAAAGAAACCGGACAGGAGATGAAACAGGAAAATCTGGATATTATGGAATCATTCTGGAACGAGGCTAAAATCTCTCTTGAATCCCCCCATGTTTTTTGATATAACATAATTATGGCTATTCACAGTGTTACAAAACGCTTCGGTATCCTTACGGCGGGCGGCGACTGTCCCGGTTTGAACGCCGCTATTCGCGGAGTGTGCCGCGCTGCTCATGATCGTTATGGCATGGAAATTATCGGTATTGCCAATGGTTTTAGGGGTCTTATTAACGAAGACACAAAAATACTGCATCCCGAAGATTTTTCCGGTATTTTAACACGCGGCGGAACCATACTTGGCTCCAGCAGGGAAAAACCTTTTGCGCCTGTCGATAAAGATGAATTGGCAAGCACCAAAGTTTCTGCCATTAAAGAAACATATTCCAGGCTCGGTCTTGATTGCCTTGTTGTGCTTGGAGGAAACGGAACCAATACCACAGGCTGCAAGCTTTCCCGCGAAGGACTCAATGTAATAGGGCTACCCAAAACAATTGATAATGATATTGCCGGCACAGACAGAACATTTGGTTTTCATTCCGCTCTTGCTATCGGCACAGAAGCAATCGATCGTCTTCACTCAACAGCGCAAAGCCACAGCCGCATTATCGTGATCGAACTTATGGGCAACAAAGCCGGCTGGCTTGCCTTGTATGCAGGGGTTGCAGGCGGCGGCGATGTTATTCTAATTCCGGAAATTCCCTATGATCTAAAAGCCATTGCCCGCCATCTGGAAAAACGCGCAAAATCCGGAAAAACATTTTCGATTGTTGTTGTCGCAGAAGGCGCAATGTCAATCGAAGAAGCATCAATGGAAAAAAAAGAACGAAAAAAATACCGCAGCGATAACGGTCCTTCCACAGGTTACCGCATTGCCCGCGAAATCGAAGAAAAAACCGGAATGGAAACCCGCGCCACAGTTTTAGGTTATGTGCAGCGCGGCGGCATTCCCAGCGCATCTGACCGTGTCCTTGCCACTAGCCTTGGCACCGCAGCGGCAGATCTTCTTGCAGCCGACAAATACGGCCGCATGGTCGCTCTTCTTGGAAACGAAATTGGCTCTGTAGATTTAAGCGTACCTGAAGGTAAAGTTAAAAATGTACCCGCAGATCACTTTATGATTGACACAGCAAAAGCCGTAGGCACCTGCATGGGAGAGTGACGTGGGGCGGATGTCCCATGAATCAACGTTGCTATTTCACTCCGTCTTTCTGCTTAAACGACGGGCAATTTGCGCCTGTGGCGCGGAAAACTTCGTGCGAAGGAAGATGAACACACATTATGGAAAACAATTCACAAACACGCGGAGGATAATTGGGATCCCATGAAATTTTAAAATGAACGCACTTCAGGCAATTGGGCGGGCGTGAAGGGATAGCTGCTTCGTTATATGTGCCGTTCATTTTTTTACTATACAATATGGATTTTCTGGTTGCAACTCGGAAAGCAGATGCCGGTCACTTTTTTTGCCCCGAATTTTCTTGAAATTCAGTCATTTTTTGGGTTGAATTTTCTTGAAAAACCTGCTTTTTTTGCCCCGAATTTTCTTGAAATTCAGCCGTTTTTTGGGTTGAATTTTCTTGAAAAATATGCTATTTTGAATTCTAGAAACTTCGTTGCAAGGAGAGAAATATGGAACATCAGTATTTTAAGAGAAATGTTGATAAAACTCTTCTTGAATGGAGCAGGGAACCTGTCAGAAAACCTTTGCTTTTGCGGGGTGCAAGGCAGATTGGAAAGTCCTCAGCGGTTAGGCATTTGGGGCGGCAATTTAAACATTTTATAGAGATAAACTTTGAAGAAAACAAGGAAGCCGCCGCTTTATTTGACACCTCACTTTCTCCTCAAAAAATATGTGAACAGTTAGCACTTCTGTATAAAACACCAATAATTCCGGGAGAAACATTGCTTTTCTTCGATGAGGTACAAAGCTGTCCGCCGGCAATATCTAAACTTCGGTATTTTTATGAAAAGTATACAGAGCTTCATGTGATTGCTGCCGGTTCGCTGCTGGAATTCGCACTTGAGGAAATACCTTCGTTCGGCGTGGGGCGAATTCGCTCTCTTTTTATGTTTCCTTTTTCGTTTAATGAATTTTTAATCGCTATGAATGACGAAATGCTTGTTGAAGCAATTAAGGCAGCATCTCCAAATGAACCGCTTTCTGAACCCATTCATCAGCTTCTTCTTAACAAGTTTAAAACTTTTTTAATAATCGGCGGAATGCCGGAAGCTGTCTCTCAATATGTTCAAAAAGAAGATTTGCTTAACGGTGAATATGTTTTGAATGACATTATTACAGTATTAAAAACAGATTTTGCAAAATACCGAAAAAAGACGCCTCTTTTGCTTTTAAACGAAATTTTTGAATCGGTCATGCATCAGACCGAAGGGAAATTTGTATATGAACGCGCTTCTCCTGGAAGCTCTGCCTTGGCAATTAGGCAAGCGCTGGATCTTTTAATTATGGCTGGATTGGTTCATCCTGTTACTCATACTGCCGCGAATGGTATTCCGCTTGGTGCGGAAAGAAATAATAAATTCAAGCGTATAATTCCCTGTGATACAGGCATCTTTTTACAGACTCTTGGTCTTCGTGCAGAAATACTGCCGGCAAATGATTTTTTTGCGGTTAATAAAGGAGCGCTTGCGGAAATATTTGTCGGCTTGGAATTATTAAAAGCTGCTTCCTGTTATAAACAGCTCGAGTTGTTTTGCTGGCAGCGCTCAGCAAACCCTGATACTTCTAAAGGCAGTGCCCAGGTTGATTTTCTTATTCAGAAAGGTTCAAATATTATTCCAATAGAAGTAAAATCCGGAACACAGGGCAGTATGCAAAGCCTTAGGCTATTTATGAATGAAAAAAATATTAAAAGAGGTGTTAGAACATCTCTTGAAAATTTCGGTTACTCCGGAGATATCGAAACATATCCGCTGTATGCTATAGGAAATTTAAATTGAAGTGAGGGAAGCTCTATGAAAAATATTATTAAGATAGCAGCTATTGCGCTAATAATAGCAATTGGATTTACAGCTTGTGACGACGACGACAACGATCCTTGCGATCTCGGACATGATTTTAACGGGATTGTTAGCTGCACTGAATATCCGGCAACTTCTGTGGAAGTTTGTACCAGATGCTCTGAAATCGGAGAAACACGAGCCGCTCAAATCGGCGACACAGGACCCGGCGGCGGGATAATCTTTTATATTGCAGACGGAGAGGAAGAAAGACCGCTTGGTTTTGAAGTTACAAGCACTACAAGCGCATTTGAAACATACACCGCCCACTACCTTGAAGCCGCTCCTGAAAATGCAGTTGGCGGAACCGGAACACAAACAATGATGAGATGGTCAACACAAGACGGTTCGCCGTATCCCAATGTAGCAGGCACTTTGATAACAATAGGCTCTGGCAGAAACAACACTGCGCTGATAATTGCAGCGGAAAAAGCGGCACACCCGGCAAACACATTTATTTACGCAGCATTGGCTTGTGATAATTACAATACAGATTCCAAAGACGACTGGTTCCTCCCCAGCAAGGATGAATTGAATGAATTTTATAAACAAAAATCATATTTTGGTTTGACTACCGGCTACTTCTGGTCTTCATCACAGGCTGCCGGTAATTTCGCGTGGGATCGAAGTTTCTTATATGGCGCTGAGTCTTATGGCGGCGCTCACAAGAATGTTCCAACCAATGTTCGTGCCATCCGGGCTTTTTAGGCTCGTACAGCGCGCCCAGCGTCTAAAAAAAAGTCTTATTTTGCTCAAATTTGTTGTACTTACGTTGTGCATGGGGTTATATATTGCCTTCATCGTATTTTGAAAATCATTGTCCGTAAAATAGCCAGGCTGCTGACAGCCAAGGGGAGTTTCAGATGAAAACAATGTTAAGATTACTGGGATTTATTGCCATTGTGTCAATAATCGGCTTTTCAACAGCAGCCTGCAAAGAAGACAATTATACCGCAGAAAAAACACTGGCAAGTATCAGCGTAACCGCAACAAAAACAAAATACGTCATTGGCGAAGATATCGATCGTTCTACAATAACAGTAACCGCCGGATATGACGATGGTTCAACTGAGGAAATTACCGACTATGATTTAAGCGGCTACGATAAAAATAACGAAGGACAGCAAACAGTTACAGTAACCTACCAGGGAAAAAATGATGCTTTTACGGTGACGGTTGTCTGTGATATTTGCGAAGAATATCCTTGTGAATGCCCTGAAGAAACAGTCAGTATTTTTGAGATACTGGGCGTGGCGGCTCCGGTTGCGGGTTTAACTCCTGTTGTCTCGATTACCGAAACAGAACAGTACACTGGTACCGTAAGCTGGTCACCTCAGGTAACAGGGGAATTTGCGGCTTTTACGGAGTACACGGCGACAATTACTCTTACGGCAAAAAGATGGTTTAAATTTGCGGGCGTGGAAGAAGATGCGTTTACAATCGCAGGCGCGCAAGCTTCAAATGATGAGGATTCCGGTGTTATTAAAGCGGTATTTCCGCAAACCGGCGAGTTGATATTCGAAGTAACAAACGGAGCGGATAACGGAGCCGGCAGTTTAAGGCAGGTAATTGCTCAGGCTCCGGCAAATAGCGTGATATATATTAACGGCGATGTAAAAACTATTTTATTATCCGATTCAATAAATATTAATAAAAACCTTACAATCATGGGAAACGGCGTAATCTTAACACGGAACCCGTCATGGACAACAACAAGCACTTCTTCTCAATTGCTTTCGCTCGATACCGGCAGTTATAAGGTATCTTTAAGCCGAATTCATTTTAAAGGCGGCAAAGCGTCTGATTATGGCGCGGCAATCAGAAACGGCGCGACTCTAATTGTCGAATCTTGTATTTTTAATGATAATAGAACTGACGGTTTTCTGTCTTATGGCGGCGCGATTTATAACTCAGGAACTTTAACAGTGAAAGGCTGTACTTTTTACGACAACAGAGCTACTGGCAGTGGCGGCGCGATTTATACTACTACAGGTACACTAAATTTGACTGGAAATTTGTTTTATAATAATAATGCCAATAGTGGCCGCGTAGTATACAGATCAACCGGAACCGTAACATCCGGCGGTTACAATGTTTCTGATATAGCGCTTGGAACATTATCAATCCAGGCAGGATGGACAGCGCATTCTACTGACAAAGTTGTTAATACCTTATCGTTCTCAACAAGTACTTTCAGACTGTTTCCTGACAGCGGCGTTTTAAATATTATTACGGCGCTGCCGGAAAATTATCCAACCGAAGATTTTTATGGCTTTCCTGTCAATGCCGGAGCTGCTTCGGGAGCAGTGCAGGATATATTAACCGGCGGTTATTTGATTAACATAACTGTGAATAATACATTAGCGGGCGAAGCGGTTGTATCAAGCGGCAGCAAAGATGAAAACGGGCTTTATTCAGGAGATATTACCATTACCGCAAACGCAAATAATAATTATGAGTTTTCTCATTGGGTGATAAATGAAATTATAGAAACCGAAAACCCTTTTGAATTTACACTTGCCGCTAATGCATCTATTCAAGCGGTTTTTGAAAGAACGTTCATTGTTACTAGTTCAAGCGACGTTACAGGCAGCGCGACAACAGCGGGAACGCTGCGTCATGCTCTGACTAACGCGCGAGACGGAGACACTATACGCTTCGAACTGCAAGCGCCAAACAATACCATAACGCTTACAAGCACTTTACCGCAAATTACCAGAAGTATAAATATCGAAGGAAACGGTGTAACATTAACAAGAAGTCCAACATGGGCATATTCAGGTACTTCCCAGCTGTTATATATAAATTCCTCTACTGCTGCAATTAAAATTAATAGAATGCATTTTAAGGGAGGCAGAGCGAATGATTATAGCGGGGGAATTAGAAATAACGGCAATCTTATTCTTGAATCATGTATATTCAGCGATAATCAGGCAACTTCCAATGCGTCATGGGGCGGCGCGATTTATAATACCGGAACTTTAACAGTGAATGGATGTACTTTTTATGAAAACGCCGCTTACATTGGCGGAGCGATTTATAATAATGGCTTTGAGCTTACCATGACAGGAAATCTTTTCTACAAGAATTTTTCTATTACTCGCAGCCCTGTAGTCCACAGAGCATTCGGCAGCATTACATCCGGCGGTTACAATCTTGTTGATTATGAATTGGGAACCGGAGACAATCAAAGCGGCTGGACTGAGGCAACGGGAGATAAAAACATCAATAAACGCGCGGTAGCTCCGTTAAATTTCAAGCTATTAAGCGACAGCAGCGCGGTAAACGCAATCAGCGTATTGCCTATTGATTATCCGGAAAAAGACTTCTACGGCAATTTAATTACTAACGGAGCTGCCGCAGGAGCTGTGCAGGAAGCTGTTAGCGGAGGTTATGTTTTAGATATATTGCTTCCTAACCCGGCTGCCGGCAGTCCGTATGTTATAGATGGCGAGCCGGATGAAAATGGACTCTATTCCGGAAGTATTACTATTGCGGCAGGAACAAATACCGGCTATGAATTTTCTCACTGGTTGATGGAAAATAACGAAACATATACAGAAAATCCGCTTACGTTGAATCTGACTGAACATACATTAATAATAGCCGTTAATGTTCGTCGGGTAACCGTTATTAGCAATTCCGATTCAAATACATTGGGAACACTGCGTTATGCTTTAAACAATTTACAGTATGGGGATATAATAACTATAAGTCCTTTTATATCAACAATCACTTTATCAAGCGCTTTGCCTCAAATAACTGAAGCGGTAACTATCATAGGAAACGGCGTAACAATAACACGCAGTCCGCTTTGGACAACGTCAAATGCAACCTCTCAACTGTTGTATATAAATTCCCAATACGGCGTTGTTAGAATTAGCGGAGTACACTTTAAAGGCGGAAGGGCGGAAACAGGCGGCGCTATCCGAAAAAATGCAGGTACACTAAGACTTGAATCCTGCATCTTTAACGATAACCGAGCTACCAACTCTTCTTTTGGTGCTGGCTATGGCGGGGCGATTTATAACGGAAGCGGAATTTTAATCGTAGCAGGTTGTACATTTTATATGAACAGTGCAAGCGGTACTACGTCATCCTCTGGCGGCGCAATCTATAATGCAGGAACCGGATTTCTTGGTATTACAGGCAACCTTTTTTATGGAAACTCGGTAAGCGGCGGCATCACGAGCGGTTATCCGATAATTTATAACGCTTCTACCGCTACTGTTGAATCAGGAGGTTTTAATGTAGCTGATGCGGCAATTGGAACCGGAAGCGCTCAAAGCGGCTGGTTAGCAAATATAATTTATCCTGACAGAACGTTTTCTGTTTTAGGTATTACCGGATTGCCGTTTAACACAACTACCTTTGCGCCTGTTGACGGTTTAAAAAATATAGTGATAACTACGGAGTATTTTTTCCCAACAACAGACTTTCGGGGAGCAACAAGAGATTTCCCGGGAGCGCCGGGAGCGGTGAAGTAGTCGTATATTGGTTGCAAGAATGATTTGAGGAGAGATTCTCGCGGAGACGCGGAGAACGCGGAGGAATTAGGGTTAGGAGTATTTTACAGAGGCGGTTTTTGCTCGCAATATTATATCTCAGTGTTTCACTGCTTTAAGGCACAGTTCTGCTGTTTTTAGTTTTTCTGGAACAAATTTAAGCGCATCACCTCTACCCTTTACAGCCTCAAGGCATATTTCTGCAGTTTTATATTCTTCAGGAACAAATTTAAGTCCAAAACCGTTAGACTTTACAGCTTCCAGACATATTTCATAAGTTATATGTTTAATGGGTATGTGTTTTAATTCATACCCATTAGCTTTCACTGCCTCAAGATATAATTCTGTTGTTTTAAATTCTTCGGGTACATATATAAGTCCACTGTATTTAGACTTTACAGCTTCAAGGCACAGTTCCATTGTTATATGTTTTTTGGGAACATATTTTAATCCGCAACCGTTAGACTTCATTGCCAAAAGACAAAATTCGGCTGTTTTGAATTCTTCAGGCACATATGCTAATGCATTGCCGTCACTCTTTATAGCCTCAAAATACATTTTTGCTGTTCTGTATTTTTCTGGAACATTTCCTAAATTAGCCCCGTCTTTTTTTACTGCCTCTAGCCAAAATTCTGCTGTTTTATGTTCTTCGGGAACATATTTAAGTACAGAACTGTCGATCGCTTCTAGGAGTTCGTCTATTTCATCTTGTGATAATGCTCCTTCTGCCGGTGTTGGTTTATCGTTGTTGTTTTGTAGTGTTTCTGGCATTGTTTTCTCCTTAGTAAATGTTGATTATTTCATATTATTTATATTCTTCTGTTATCGACATTACATACATTTCAGACATGTTCATAAAGCTAAAGATTGCGCTTTAAAAATAATATAGAATTCAATTCTTTTTATTTTCAAGTTCTGATAATTCATTGAACTGTTTAACACACTCAATAACAAATTTATCAGAATTAGAATAACCTTGTATTTTACGAAATTTTTCAGCAAGAATATAGTAATCGCTTGCTTTTTTAGCATTATTTTTTTCCAAAATCAATTGAAAATAGTCTGTATTTTCGATCATTTCAATTATTTCAATAAATATTAAATTATAGTCTAACATGTCAAAATAAGGTAATTTCTCTGAAAAACTAGATGGAATATTTGTTTTATAAAAAATATTTTCAGATTTATATAATGTTTTATAATGGATAATTTTTTTATAATTTGTTTCTGCTTCATCTATAAAAAGTTTATGCTTTAATTTATTTATAAGAGCATAAATTTCTTCCGAAATATTAGAAAAGTCATCATCGTTAAAAACTTTTATACAATAATTCCGATCTAACAAAACCAGTTTTTCCAAATCATCAATAGCAGCCATTTTTTGACCTTGCAAAACCTTGCAACGGGCGCTATTGAATAGAGACTCATGCATTTTATCAGAATAATTAAACGATTGTTCAAACGACTTTAACGCCTTATCAAGCATTTCTCTTGCTTCCACTTTTTTATTAGTTCGAATTAACTCATTTGATTGTGAATATTGTGCTGTTCCCAAATAGAAATACACCTCTGCTGACAAAAGACGGGCATCTGTTGATTCTGTTATATTAGGGCTATTATATTTTGCTGCTTGAGTAAAAGCATTAATAGCTTCTTCAAGATTAATAACATTACTGAATTCGCCTGCACCAAAGGCTAGTATCTTCCCTTTTAAAAACCATGAGATATAATCTGTTTTGTATTTTTCAACAGCAGAATTTATATCTTCCAATGCTTCTTCAAAGAAGCTTTTTCCATAATTAGCTGCGGCTCGGCGAAATAATTCTCGTGATTGAGTTAGAAGAGGGTTGTTCACAATATCATTTATTGCATCCAATCTGTCGCAAATTTCTTTTGACATACCTTTAATGTTATCTGAAACACGATCAAGCCCGCAGGAAAATGCAGCACTCATAGAACCTAGTTGGTTAGAAACGCCTGAAAAACCTATATCAAGAGTATTGTTTATCTCATTAAATCCATGTTGAAATGTCTGTCCAAGAGCTTCATTGGACGCTACAATAGCGGAAGTTTGATTGTTTATAGCGGTCTGGATACCAGTTTGCATACGCATCATTGAATCGTCAATCTGACCTGCCAACTTTCCGGCAATTGCAGCATTACCTATCAACTGCTGTTTAGTACTCTGTTGTATTGCATTTCCAATGTATCTGGATTGTCTTTCCATGTAGGTCCGATAGTCCATATCTCCAGAGTTAGCAATTTTGTTGGTGTAATAGGGGGAGTTTTCTCCAAATATTTCTATTGCCATGATAAGTTTCCTTTATTATCCTTCATGTATCTATATCCAAATGCATATAATGATTCACTCTTCCGCAATGAATTTAGCTATAATTACTTTGAATAAGTTATTACAATAACAACACTGCCGTCACCACCACGTGTGCCTGATTCGCCATTGTTGTACCCACCTCGACCGCCGCCGCCTGTTTGCGCCGAAGTTCCGATAATGGCACCATAACCGCCACCAAAGTGAAATTCAGAACCGCTATTTATTGATGCAGCCCTACCACCACGGTTTATAGCTCTTCGATCCGCATTGAATTCTCCATCATTACCTTTTTCTCCACTAGCTGAAACCCAATCCAATAAACCAATAGTCATAGAGCCTGTTGCTCCTCCAGCTCCGCCAGTTAAAGTTTGACCATCTCCTCCACCATAAATGCCTCCTCCTGCAGTAATAATTCTTGATCCAACAACAACCGATGTAGAACCACCGCTTATTCCTGGATAACCCGATTGCCATGTATAACCAGCACCTCGGTATCTTCCAGTCCCGCCAGGACCACCTCCGCCTACTGTAATGTTAAAAACAACAGGACTATCCAATTCAAATTTCATATAAGCTGCTGATCCGCCGCCACCAGAACCACCGGTTCCAACCCAATCACTACGAGAAAGACCTTGAATATAATAAGAACGATGCCCACCTTGCCCGCCGCCGCCAGCTCCAAGAACGTAAACTTCTACTACTGCAGGAAAACCTTCATGGAAGCTAAGGACGGTATTTGTAACTGGAGTTGTATATTCTCTTCTAAATACTCTGGTAGATAGATCTGATAGCCATTCCTCATCAATAATCCATTTTGCATAAAAAGTAATATTGATAACAGGAGTATAAGAAGAACCGGCATTATAGATGTCTCCTGAACCATCAGGATAATAACTCCATCCATCAAATTTAAAACCATCTTTAGACAGATCATTCCCATTTGGAAGTTGTTGTATACTGGCTCCTTGAGGTACTCGTCGTTCTGGCGGAACATTTCCGCTTCCGCCATTATTGTCAAATTTTACAGAATAAAAGAAATCACTTTCATCGTACCACTTGGCATACAAAATAACATTCTGTTCTGGTGTATAAAAAGAACCAGGGTTGTAATGTACGCCTCTATTATCAGGATAATAATTCCATCCGATAAAAGTATAACCGGTTTTTAATAGTCCGCTTCCGCTAGGTAATTGTATCCTTGATCCTGCATTTACTGTTTCTTGTTCAGGAGCAGATCCGCTTGTTGCGCCATTAACATCAAAGGTTACGGTATAAGTCGTATCCTCTAAAATGCATCCTGTAATCAATAGGATTACTTTTATTAATCCTATCCATTTGTTCTTTAAACACATTTTTTTCTCCTTGTTTAAAATCGATAGGTATAACCGATCGATAATTTATTATTTATAAAATCTGCAAAGTTTGTGCGCAGTGCGTAGGAAATATTAATAATATTTAAAATATTAAAGCCTGTAATAACATTGAAAGTGATGCTTCTGTTTAGTCCTGAGCTACCAGATTTAGTTTGTTCGCTATGCAAGTAACCGATTCCTGCGCCAACATACCAGCCGCCTTTTTCAAAAGGTAGGAAAAAAGCGTAATGAGCAAAAGGTAGTATAGAATAATAATTTGTTACAAGCGGATCGTTGGATAAAAAACCTAAATCAATGCCGAGTTCCAGAAAAGAATAACGAAATGGAGCAACAGTACCGTGAATGGTTCCAATTACCAGCGGAGAAATAAAGGATGTTCCTAGAGAAGCGCCTATTGTCCACAAATGACTGTTGTAAATAAGGCGTACTGTGTAGGGTTTTTGCAAAATTATACGAGCACTTTCGGCTTCTGTAGCGGTAATAGTCATTTGGTATTCATTTATGCTGTTTCCCTTTCGGATTGAACCATAAATAACAATGTCTGCTCCAATAAAATGCCCTATCCTTTTAACTGTTTCATCGCTGACCTTACCAGTGAGAGAAAAATCGAGTTCTCTTTGAATATATTCGATCCTATGCCTTTCATAAACTTCAATATTTCTGTTCTTTTTCAAGTTGTTTTCGATTAGTTTTCCTATCATCGTATCTATAAAATCAACCGCAAGATCATGCTTGTCGGTTTCAAAAGCAACAACGGCAATTTTTTTATTTGTGAAACGGGATGTGAAGTCATCGGCAAAGTTGTCTATGGCAGCTTGCATGGTTACAATGTTTTGAGAAAACAACGGTGTGAAAGAGCAGCATAATAAAAGCAGGAAATAAAATATTTTCATCTTGTTTTCCTTTTAAACAAAACTCAAGCATTATCTTAAAAAAACTAATCCTATCTTTTTATAGCAATTAATTTTCCGCTTTATTGATAACAATAAATCCAGGAATAGAAGGAAATGTTAAAAAAACAAATGTTAGCATACTGTAGTTTTTAGAAATTGACCCTATTATTCCAGATACTATTGCACATACAATTGTTGCAACTATAAGAGCTCCTATATCTCTTAATCCAATATTAGTAAATAAATCAGGTTGAAATTTTAATATAAGAATTATTGGAATCGCAAGAAGTGAAACGCATATAATGCTTGATGTTATTCCACTACCTTCCCAAACACTTATTATTGTACTAGTTATTGCAAAAGTTAGGATGAGCAATCCAATACCCCATGGGAATTTAGGATTAATGTTACTTCGAAATATGCGACTAATAATACCAAAGACCAATGATATCACTCCAGGAATTATTATTAATGGTGCTATGGATTCGATAGTACGAAGCAAGTTAGTTCCCAAAAAAATGCAGAAAAAACCAATTGTTATTGCAAATTGTAAAAGCAAGCCGATGTTTGCCAGATTATTTTTATGTTTTGATTGTTTTTCTGTATTTTGTAAATGCTCTGCTTCTTCTTTTAATTTCCGGGCATTTTCTAAAAGAGTTTTTGTAGTGTTATCTTTTGGATCTATTCGTAATGCTTCTTCATAGTCTGATATTGATTTATCATGCTCCTCTTTAACACCATACATACCACCTCTAAACCAATAAGCGTTTTTACAATTAGGATTGAGGCGAATAGCTTCATTAAAGTCATCTAATGCCTGGTTGTACTCTTTTTTTTGGATATATACCGAGCCTCTAAATGCATAAGCTTCTGCATCATTAGGGTTAAGTCTGATTGCCTCATTATAGTCGGTAATGGCTTTATCGTATTCTTTCCTTTGAGCATACGCCCCACCCCTTAACCTGTAATTTTCTGCATCATTGGGGTTTTGTATAATTGCATTATTGAAGTTTGTAATTATTTTTTCAAATAAAGCTCTTTCTTCTCTTTCTGCCTTTTCTGTTTCTGTTCTTCTTTTTTCTGCTTCTTCTTTTTGAACTTTTTCACATAAATCAAGCCAACAATTATGATCGCGATAGTAAAATTGACAATACATCATAGCTTTCAAAGTACCATCTTTATCAAAACCAATTATTTTACGATGCTTATTACAATACCAGGCACCCATTCCATTAATCATTAAATTGTCACAGCATTTGCTTTTATCAAGACCATCAAGATTCAGGTGCGGATTTTTTACAGATATGTATTCAGACAAATTCATTTGTTTTTCCTTTTTGTTTAATTAAACATCCAATCCAACGAATACCCTTTATCACTTTCCTTCATAATGGAACCACTGCTAATCACAAAACCGGTTTCTGAACTACCGTCCATAATTTTTCCACCATTATTTACAGAAAACTTTGTAAAACATCCGCTTTTTAAAATAGTGCTTCCGCTTACTGAATACCTTGTGTCGCAACCGCTTTTCATGATCATTCCGCAACTTCCTACGGTATAATTTGTACTAGACATAATAAAATCCTCCTAAAATATTATTTAATCGTTATAAGGTTTATCTTCATATCCGTTTTCTTGTAGTTTATTTACAAGTTTATCTAATTTGCTGCGACAAAATATTGTAAACCACTCAACATTGCTGAATACTTTTACAATAACCGGACTGATAGAATAATATATACTTATAAACATACGTCCAAAAATATTATTGGCAAGCGTATTATCCCTGTAGCGACGCAATGTCCAAACTTGAGGGCAATCGTATGAACCGTAAACTGCTGTAGCAATATAGCAGCCTCCACTTGAAGTTTTAGTATTATTTCTTTCTGCTTCTATACTTGTAAGATATTGTATCATCGATGCCATGTTGTTTTGTTCTGCCATGTCGAGGGGGGTATTGCCTTTTGATGTTTTTGCATTTTTATCTGATCCGGCAGAAATAAGAAATTTGGCAACTTCAACATTCCCTTTTAATACTGCTGAATGGAGGGGTGTCCAACCATGTGTATCTCTAGCATTAATTTCTGCTCCCTTGGAAATATAAAATTCTGCTATTTCAACATTTCCTCGTTCTGCAACGAAATGAAGTGGGGTAATAAGCATATTTTCCTTTGCATTAACATTTGCCCCTGCAGAAATAAGAATTTTAGCAATCTCAAAATTTTCCACTACATGAAGCGGTGTAAAACCTTCATCATCTTTTACATTTACATCTGATCTTGCAGAAATTAGAATATTAACAATATCAATATATCCAAATTTTGCTGCAAAATGAAGTGCCGTAAACCCTTTATCAGCTTTTGCATTAATATCCGCTTTTTTAGAAATTAGATAATTAGTAATATTAAAATTTCCAGCAGCAGCTGCTAAAAGAAGAGGGGTACAAAATTCATTATTTTTACCATTAACATTAATTCCTTTTTCTTCGATAAAATATTTAACATCCTCAATTGTACCCTTAACACATGCTTCAAAAATGTCTTTTTTATTGCTCATTTATTTCCCCCTTATCCTCTCCCACAAATCCTAACACAGTCCTATAAAACTGTCAATAAGAAAGAGTAAACTATCAAATAGAAAGTTTATAAAACACTAAAAGAAAGTTAATATTTACTTATAGATAGGGGAAAAATGGCGAAAATTCGGGAAATTTTAGCGCAAAACATGAAAATTCATCGGCAAAAACTCGGTATTACACAGCCGGAACTTGCAGAAAGGGCTAATATTTCCACCAATTTTATAGGCATGATCGAGCAAAAACGGAAATTTCCCGCTCCGGAAATGCTGGATCGAATTGCGGCAGCCCTCGAAATCGAAACCTTTGAACTTTTTACTACTTCTGCCTCTCCGCAAGCCGAGCT
>Ga0123356_10000455_pt1 | contig 45828 bp, 31 predicted proteins | sample TergutEmb28metaG_2_FD_92546 | JGI IMG/M metagenome (GOLD analysis project Ga0123356, IMG submission 92546) | Embiratermes neotenicus P3 segment gut microbial communities from Petit-Saut dam, French Guiana - Emb289 P3 | ecosystem: Host-associated > Arthropoda: Insects > Digestive system > Gut ...
AATACGTTTTTTGCTTCTTATGAATTTATCATCGTGAACTTTTACAAAGGCTGTCTCATCAACTCCTGATAATTTTACTCCAGTAGTGCGGTGTGCTTCATCACAGATTACAAGGTCAAAAAGAAAACTGTCGCCGCTACTTGTTGCGGATTTTTGTTTGTTTATAGATTTTTGAACATCGCTTATTACATCAATGGATTGGTATGTAGAGAAAACTACGATATTACCGCTGTCTGTTTTTTGCGCTAATCGTGCCGCTTCTATTTGCCTTTTTATGTTTTTATCATGAGTAGATGCCGGAAGAGCAAGATCAACGACACTTGCGGATAACACATCTTCGGTTTTAGATACTGCGGAATCAGAGCAAATACAAATAGCGTGAATTGGTTTTTTACATTGATTTTTCCATTCTCGCAAGGTTTGCCCCAATAGAGCAATTGAAGGTACAAGGAAAAGTACCAAACCGTTAGCATCGGTTTCTTTCTCGGCAATGCGTAAACTGGTAAATGTTTTTCCTGTACCGCAAGCCATAATGAGTTTTCCTCTATCATTTACTTTGAGGTAATTGTGAACTTCATCTATGGCAGTCTGCTGGTGCAGTTTGGGATCGTATTTTAAAACAGTAGTTTTTTTGCCTTCGTCAAGTTTTATCCAGTCTACTGTTGAGTTTAGAAGATGATGAAAGCCTAATCGCCCTAGTTCTGGAGTAAGATTGTGTATAGTTGCTTCTGCGGCTGAATTAAAACCTTTTTTTGTAGTGTCAATCCATAATCGGAATGAGAAAGTTACTTTCTTTCCTGCTTCATTCACATCATAAAATGACTTGGCTGATGTCGCTATAAATGTGTCTACTTTGGGTTTGTCAATTACGGCATCTTCCTGATAACACTTGCATTGTATTGCCCAATAATCGCCGTTTACTGTTTTAGCTACAAGGTCAATTCCTAAGTCTTTATCGCCAGATCCAAAATCTGCTCTTGAAGGGAATTCATTCCATAGCCAGATAGAGGCAAACTGCCCTGAATAGTAGGGGTCTGTCTGAAGATAGGCTTTCATCAATTTTTCGAAGCGGTATCCTTTATCACGTTCGGAAAAGGATGTTTCTCGGTATTTTTGCAGGACTTGTTCAAAAGTAGTCATTAGCTCTATTTTAACAGAGTAATGAGCGTGGGTATAGCTGGAAATTTCTGTGTTTTTTGAAGAATTTACAAATATTCTTTAAAAATTATTACTATTTGTGTCGCCAGTGGTGACACAACCAAATTTATTGTTATAAAGACTGACTTTCCCTAAAAATTTTGTCCTTGTTGTTTATTATCTGTTCACCTTAAAACCAATTGACTTATATCCCTTCAATCGTTTTCCGTACATTTTTGCTAATACTGGTTTTTTAAATATCCAAATGTTCGAGGCGTTCACTTAATACAAGGCATTCACGGCCTTCTCTGTACACATCAAGAATATCCTGAGCAATTAGTTTGTTTCTTAAGGTATATACCTTCCAAAACACTATTCGGTCAATAAATTTTTATTTTCTTGCCATTTTGCCTATTTAGGTTATGCCAAAAAATGACGCTTTAATTTTTACATGGAATTTGCTATTGTATTTCCAGGAGTAAATGCATGCAAATTGACGATAAATTGATTTCCTGCCTTGAGGATTTATCCTGCCTTGCGCTTTCAGAAGATGAAAAAAAACATATTGCAAAGGATCTGCAGACTATACTGGACGGCATTTCAAAGATAGGCGAACTAAATACAGGCGGCGTGCCGGAGTGCAGTCATCCCTTCGATAATGTAAATGTTTTCAGGGACGATATTGCGCTCCCTTCCTCTGACCGTGAATTAATTCTGAAAAATGCGCCCTTAAAAAACGATGAAATGTTTATCGCGCCTAAAACGGTAGAATAAGAGCAGGAGAAAATATATGACAGCTTTGGAATTATCAGCGGCTATCCGGGCGGGAAAAATTGGCGTGCCCGAAGCGGCAAGCTCGTACATAGACAGAATCGAGCAAAGCAACAATAAATACAATGCTTTTATAACAATAGCAAAGGAAAACGCTCTGCGGCGCGCGCAGGAAGTACAGGCGCGTATCGATAATAAAGAGGAACTTTCACCTCTTGCCGGAGTGCCGGTCGCCCTGAAAGACAACATATCTACAGCCGGTCTGGAAACAACATGCGCATCAAAAATGCTTAAAGATTACAAGCCAATATACAACGCCGCAGTAACAGAAAAACTGGAACGCGCCGGAATGATAATGATTGGAAAACTTAACATGGACGAGTTTGCGCTGGAGCAGTCAGTGTCACTTAACGCAGCCCGCAATCCCTGGGATGAAAATTGCCCGGCGGGCGATGGCAGCGCTGCGGCGGTTGCTGCCGGAATGACACCCATCGCTGTTGGTTCGGATACGGGCGGCAGTATACGCAGACCCTGTTCGTACTGCGGTGTTACCGGAATAAAACCAACATACGGCTCTGTGTCCAGGTTTGGCATAGCAGCTTGCGCTTCATCTCTTGATCAGGGCGGGGCAATAGGGCAGGACATTGATGACTGCGCCGCCTTGTTGCAGCTTGTTTCCGGGCCGGATGAAAGAGACAGCACCTGTATTATTAAAGAAGCCTTTGATTTTAAGGAGCAGGGAAAAAGTCAGGGAATAAAGATTGGTTTTTATTTTTCCGGCGGTATAGACGATGATGTAAAAAAGGCAGTTCTTGCGGCGGCGAAAGAGCTTGAGGATGCAGGCGCGTTAGTTGAAGAATTTGAAATGCCTTTAACGGATTACGTGATTCCTGCGTACAGTATTATAAGAGCGGCTGAAGTATCCTCTAATCTTGCGAAGTATGACGGCCTTAAATACGGTCACCGCAGCGCGGATGCAAAAACGCTTTCCGAAGTTTACAGGTTTTCCAGAAGCGAAGGTTTTGGATTTGATGTAAAAAGAAATATAATGCTTGGCTCCCTTGTGCTTTCATCGGATTATTACGATACCTATTACAGAAAGGCACTGCAGGTGCGCTCTCTTATTAAAGACGCATATAATAAATTATTTACAAAATATGATTTGATACTTTCTCCTGTTACACCATACATGTCTGGCGCGAACTCAGACGACCCGATGCAAATATACATGGACAGTATTTATACAGCTTCTTCTGATCTTGCGGGGCTTCCCGCCGCTGCGCTTCCCTGCGGATTTAATAATCAGGGAATGCCCCTTGGCTTTCAGTTAATTGGAAATGCCTTTTCGGAAAAAATTATTGTCGATGCAGGGCGGGTTTATCAAAAGCGCACTGAGCATCACAGAAGAAGACCGGGAGGCGTTCAATGAAATGGGAGACTGTAATTGGCCTTGAAGTTCACGCTGAACTTTCAACTAAATCCAAAATATTCTGCGCCTGTTCAACTTCCTTTGGCTCAGGGCCGAATACCCATGTGTGCCCTGGCTGTGCCGGAATGCCGGGCGCGCTGCCTGTACTGAACCGCGCTGTTCTTGAGTATGCGCTGCGCCTTGGAATTGCGCTTGACTGTGAAATTACACGCTACAGTAAATTCGACCGTAAAAATTATTTTTACCCCGATCTTCCGAACGCATACCAGATATCGCAGTTGTATGCGCCAATCTGCCGCAACGGTAATCTGGAAATAGAAACTGAAAGCGGCAAAAAGAAAATAGGCATCCATCAGATACACATGGAAGAAGACGCAGGTAAACTTGTTCATGATCCCCGCAGCGGAGATACATTCATGGACTTTAACCGCTGCGGCATTCCGCTTTTGGAGATTGTTTCCCGTCCTGATTTCCGCAGCGCAGATGAAGTAATTGCCTACCTTGAGAAGTTACGCGAAACTCTTTTATATCTTGATGTGTGCGACTGCAAAATGCAGGAAGGCTCAATCCGCGCCGATATAAATTTGTCAGTGCGTCATCCCGGAGACGGACTTGGCGTACGCACAGAAACGAAGAACATGAACTCGTTCAAGGCTATTGTACGCGCTATTGAATATGAGAGAGAACGCCAGATAGAAGTATTGGAAGACGGAGGAAAATTAATACAGGAGACCCGCCGCTGGGATGATGACAAGGGTATGTCATACGGAATGCGGGCAAAGGTGAATGCGCAGGATTACCGCTATTTTCCGGATCCCGATCTTCTACCTCTGAGTATTGATGAGGACTGGCTTGCGCGTATCAGGGAAAGTCTTCCGGAACTTGCGTATCAGAAACGGGAAAGATATATACGCGATTTTGGGATATCCGAATCTTCGGCTGTTGTTCTTACCGTACATAAAAATATTTCAGGTTTATTCGAGACTGTGTCGCAGCAAAGCGGAGCCGCAATCGAAGCTGCCAATTTGATAACAGGTGAAATAATGAGGCTGATGAACAATTCAAACTTGCTGCCGGAGGATCTCTGTATTGATGCCGGAAAATTATCGGCTCTTATAAAGCTTGTTACTGAAGGAAAAATAAACCGCAGCGCATACAAGGAAACTGTAGAGGCTGTTTTTTCAGATAATGCGGATCCGCAAGAATACATTAAAGAAAAGGGACTTATGATGGTCAGCGATGACAAGGCGGTAACAGAAGCTGTAAACGCAGTCATAGCAGAGAATCAGAGTTCTGCTGCGGATTACCGCGCGGGCAAGGAAAAAGTTTTTGGCTTCCTTATGGGACAGGTTATGAAAAAACTCGGCAAGGGCGGAAATCCGGAGCTTGCAAAAAAAGCGCTGGAAGCTGCGTTAAAAATTATTTAAGGCTGCCCAATATTCCCCGCATAATGCTGTTGGCTGCGGTTCGCGTGGCAGTTTTAGCGGCAGCCTGAATAAGGCCGTCCCGCTTCCCGCCTCTTGGACCTGTTGAGCCAAACACAAAATCTTTCATGGCACTACCGACACCGCTGTTGGCTGGTTTTTTTACAGCAGGTTTAACCGCAGCATTGTTTGGTTTTTTGGCTGCAGGCTGCGCAGGCTGCTGTCCTGCCGATGTCTCAGTGCGCTGTACCAAAAGCTCATAGGCGGATTCCCTGTCTATTGCTTCTTCATATTTTCCGTAAACGGCGGAATGATTAATAAGGCCGTTTAGTTCATCGGATGTAATGGGACCAAGCCTTGATCCGGGAGCAATGACCCAGCATCTTTGCACAATGGAAGGACTTCCCTTTTCATCAAGGAAGGAGATCAAAGCTTCTCCTGTACCCAAGTCCTGAATTGCCTGCTCAGTGTTGAAAGAAGGATTAGCTCTCATTGTTTGCGCGGCTGCTTTGACAGCTTTTTGATCTCTTGGTGTAAATGCGCGAAGAGCATGCTGGACGCGGTTGCCCAATTGTCCCAGTATTTTATCGGGAACATCAAGCGGATTTTGTGTAACAAAATATATACCCACTCCCTTGGAGCGTATCAGCCGCACTACTTTTTCGATCTTGTCAATTAAAGCAGGCGGAGAATCGGAAAAGAGAAGATGCGCTTCGTCAAAGAAAAAAACAAGTTTAGGTTTATCAAGATCGCCTGCTTCCGGCAATTTGTCAAAAAGTTCCGACATCATCCATAAGAGCGTAATTGCATATAACTTCGGATAATTAAAAAGTTTGTCTGCAGAGAGGATATTTATGATTCCCTTCTTTGATTTATCGGTGCGGATAAAATCCATTAAATCGAGCATTGGCTCTCCCAGAAAAAAAGAGGCCCTCTGCTCTTCAAGAGTTAATAAACCGCGCTGTATTGCTCCCGCGGAAGCCGAAGCTATGTTTCCGTAAGTGGATGAAAATTCACCTGCATTTTCAGTAACAAACTGAGTCATGGCCCGCAGGTCTTTCAAATCCAATAGCAGCATTTCATGGTCATCAGCAATTTTAAAAATAATCTGCAGGAGGCCGGTTTGCACTTCATTCAAATTTAAAAGACGCGACAGAAGCAGCGGCCCCATATCGGATACTGTGGCGCGTACAGGATGCCCTTTTTCGCCGAACACATCCCATAAAACAGATGGATTGCCATGCGGTTCCCAGTCTGTTACGCCTATTTTTTCCAGCCTTGCATCAAGTCTCTCGCTGGGAACTGCCGCCATTGCAATACCTGTAAGATCCCCTTTGACGTCCGCTACAAATACAGGAACTCCTATCGATGAAAACATTTCCGCCATTTTTTGAAGGGTTACAGTTTTACCTGTTCCCGTGGCGCCTGTAATAAGTCCATGACGGTTTGCTTTATCCGGCAATAATTCTATGTTTCCTGCTTCAGTATTTTTGGCTATACATAAAGGCTTACTCATCTGATTCTCCTGTTTAATGAATGTTTATCAATGCTATCACAAAAAGTTATATTTTGCAAATAATATGACTTAAAACGCCTTTTTCAATTCCCCTGACCACTTGCAAGCAAATGGCCAGACAGGCATAATAAATCTGGAGATAAAACATGAACCAATACCGGACGCACACCTGCGGAGAATTGCGTGAAGAAAATGTAGGGCAGACAGTAAAATTGTCGGGCTGGGTAGATACCATCCGCGATCACGGCGGCGTAACTTTTTTTGACCTAAGGGATCAATTCGGCATTACGCAGATTGTTCTGCATGAGCCTCAGCAGGACGATAATCAATCCTCCGATGAAAATTCCGTAAAGCATATAAGCAGGGAAAGCGTCATTACAATTTGCGGCCCTGTAAAAAAGCGGGCTGAAGAAACAATCAACTCAAAAATAGAAACAGGAATGGTGGAAGTCCACGCTGACAAAATAAACATACAAAGCAGGGCTGTGCGCGCACTGCCGTTTGAAATAAACGAATCCAAAAACACACGGGAAGAAATCCGCCTGCGTCACAGGTTTCTGGATCTTCGCAACCCCGCAGTCAGAGACAATATTCTTCTGCGCGCAAAAGTTATAAGCCATTTACGGACAAAAATGCAGGAGCTTAAATTTACGGAATTTCAAACGCCCATTTTAACTTCGTCTTCGCCGGAGGGCGCGCGGGATTATATTGTTCCAAGCCGCAAACACCACGGAAAATTTTACGCGCTGCCTCAGGCCCCGCAGATTTTTAAACAGCTTTTAATTGTTTCCGGTTTTGACCGGTATTTTCAGATTGCTCCCTGTTTCCGCGACGAAGATTCGCGCGCAGATCGTTCTCCCGGGGAATTTTATCAGCTCGATTTTGAAATGTCATTTGCGGAGCAGGAAGATGTTTTTAATGTTGCAGAGACTGTGATGTACGATACCTTTAAAACATTTTCAAAAAAAGAAATCGGTCCTGCGCCCTTCCGCCGTATTCCATACGCCGAGTCAATGTTAAGGTACGGAACAGACAAGCCTGATCTGCGCAACCCCTTATTAATTGAAGATTTAACTCAATTTTTTGCGGATGTTGATTTTGCGCCTTTTAAAAATATTCCTGTCCGCGGCATTGCAGCTCCTGGAGCGGCAAAACAGCCAAAGTCCTTCTTTGAAAGAATGCTTGTCTTTGCAACAGACATCGGCATGAAAGGTCTTGGTTATATATCAATATCAGATGACGGCACTTTAAAGGGTCCTATTGTAAAATTTCTTTCCGGAGAGAAGCAGACAGAACTAATAGAAAAAATGCAGCTTAAAAATGGTGATACATTATTTTTTATTGCAGATAATCCCAAACTGGTTGACGGTCTTGCAGGGCAGATTCGTACTGCGCTTGGCGCTCAGTTGAATCTTGTCAGTAAGGACAGGTTTGAGTTCTGTTTTATTGTGGACTATCCGATGTTCGGTATAAACGAAGAAACGAAAGCGGTAGAATTTACACACAATCCTTTTTCTATGCCGCAGGGCGGATTAGAAGCGCTGGAAAATAAAAACCCCCTTGATATTCTTGCATGGCAGTATGATATCGTATGCAACGGCGTGGAACTTTCTTCCGGGGCGGTTCGTAATCATCTGCCGGAAGTGATGGTAAAAGCTTTTGAAATTGCAGGCTATACGCAGGATGTCCTCGAAGCAAAGTTTCCTGCTCTTTACAACGCATTCCACTACGGCGCTCCGCCTCACGCAGGCATGGCTCCAGGCATTGACCGTATTGTAATGCTGCTTGCGGAAGAAGAAAACATCCGCGAGGTGACTGCATTCCCTATGACAAGCAATGCCCAGGATTTATTAATGGAAGCTCCCTGCGAAGTTACAGAACATCAGCTGCGCGAAGTGCATATCAGGATACGGCAGAAAAATTAATTAACCATCTGTGGTAAAAAATTGGTTAAGAACATTGACATATTTTTTCTTTGCAGCGTTAGCTGAAATTATATACTTAAAGAAAGCGAAAAAGACATTTGCATAGCATTAGTAAAGATATAATTTTTTGTTATATTAAGAAAAAATAATGCGCTTGACTTATCAAACAAAGAATGAGATAATTCATGTTAAAAATCAAAGCGGAGTAAAAAAATGAAAAAAAGCAGATTATGGGGATTAATTGTTATTATGATGGCAGTGACCTTGGTATTTTTTGCATGTCAAACGGATCCTAAGTCTTCTAATGTTTATACTGACAGTGTTATGGATAATATCACCAACAATTTTGGCCAGGATTCATCCCGTGAACTTTTGGTACAGTGGCATAAAGCCACAAATGTGTCTACGCAGATACTGCAGATTGTGCCGGAGGAAGGCAGCTTTGATGATGCAAAAAGCATAACTGTAACAGGTGTACGCTGGAATCCGACAAGAAACCCGCCGGCTCAGAGTGTTGGAAGTTATACGCCCAGAAATATTTTCAAGGCGCATGTGACAGATCTTAATCCGGGTACGCGGTATAAATACCGGGTGGGCAATGCAGGAGACTGGTCAGAAACTTTCTATCATTTGACATCAGGCGGAGCCAATACAAATTTCAGTTTTACAGTGGTAGCTGATCCGCAGGACAATGTTTTTGACGGTATGCGCGTGACACTAAGAGCGGCAAATGAGTTTGATGCAAACAACAGATTTTTCCTTATAGCCGGTGACATCTCAGATTATCCCCAGGAGAATACTCTTGAGTTTATAAATTATACAAAAGCCGCAAATGAATTTAATGTGCGTAGACCTATCGCTGCAACCCAGGGCAATCATGACACCTACATCAATTCCAATCCGGAAAACAGAGATCATTACATGTTTGGTTCGGCTGAAGTTTTTAACTCTTTTGTAACCTTCCCTGAAAACGGCTGGAATCAGGGGTCGCATCACGGCCCGCACAGGAGTAAATCATATTATTTTTACTACAACAATGTTCTTGTTATCATGCTTAACACTTTTGCTACGCAGAATCCCACAGGTCCGTCAGAACCCAATCATACAGCCCAGGCTAACTGGTTAAGGCAAATCCTGCAGCACGACCGTGATAATAAATTGAGTAAATACACCATTGTAGTTACGCATATTCCTTTCTTCGCAGGCCGCGGCAGCAGCAATAATAATGAGCCATGGCTGGTAGCGCCGACCCGTGAAGCATACGGAAAGATTTTGACTGACTTTGATGTTGATATTTTATTTTCCGGACATGATCATGTGTACGCCCGATCCAATCCGATAAAGATCGGAACAAATCCCGACCTTACAAATATTAATTTTAATCCTACCGCTAACGGAACAATTTTTACGATAGCAAGTTCGACAGGACCAAAAATCTATACATTCAGAAACCCCGAGGGAACTACCAATACTTTTATTCCGCGCTCTTACCCAGTAAGAACAGATACCCAGGCGCCCGGTGTATTCTGAAATGTTAAAGTAACAAATGAAAAAATGGTTGTGACGGCTATGCGTGTAGGCACTGCAACGCCGATTGACAGCTATGAAGTAATGGCAAAAAGGTAATTTAATTTTTCCGGTTATGCGTTTAAGCGCATAGCCGGGAAAACGCTATCAATTATCAATCTGAAATTCTTTTCCCGAATCATAAAAAAGTTCTAATTTCCGCTTCCTTGACAAACTATGCCTGCTTTACTATTGTTATCCCCTTGTTATAATGATGATTAGTACAGCGCAGATTAGGGAGAAAACATGAAAGAAATAACAAGTCTGTTCGGCAGCATGGTCTTCAATGACACAGTAATGCAGGCGCGTTTGCCCGAAGATATTTATAAGGCCTTAAAAAAAACAATTTTGCAGGGTACGCATCTGGAACAGGGTATTGCAGATGCTGTTGCAAACGCAATGAAAGAATGGGCTGTTGAAAAAGGCGCGACTCATTATACGCACTGGTTCCAGCCTATGACGGGAACAACTGCGGAAAAACATGACAGTTTTATTACTCCTGCTCAGGACGGCAAAATTATAATTGAATTTTCCGGCAAAGAGCTTGTCCGCGGAGAATCGGATGCATCCAGTTTTCCGTCCGGCGGGCTGCGCGCTACTTTTGAAGCGAGAGGGTACACTGTTTGGGATATAACTTCCTATGCATTTATCAAGGACGGCACGCTTTGCATTCCCACTGCTTTCTGCTCTTACTCAGGGGATGCGCTTGATAAAAAGACGCCGCTGCTTCGATCCATGGAAGCAATCGACAAGCAGGCTCTTCGCATACTCAGGCTTTTCGGAAACACATCGGCATCCAGGCCGGAGGCAAAACGTGTAATTACAACTGTCGGGGCTGAACAGGAATATTTTCTTATAGACAAGGATATGTTCCTGCGGCGTCCGGATTTAATTTTTACAGGGAGAACTCTGTTCGGAGCGCGTCCGCCAAAGGGGCAGGAACTTGACGATCACTATTTTGGCTGTATAAAACCAAGAGTTTCCGCTTTTATGAAAGAGCTGGATGAAGAGCTCTGGAAGCTGGGTGTTTATGCCAAAACCAAACATAACGAAACAGCTCCCGCGCAGCATGAACTTGCGCCTGTTTTTACTACAACCAATATCGCAACCGACCATAACCAGCTGACGATGGAATTAATGAAAAGCATTGCGAATAAACATGGTATGGCATGCCTTCTTCATGAAAAACCCTTTGCCGGCGTTAACGGAAGCGGCAAGCATATTAACTGGTCGATCACTACGGACACGGGCGTCAACCTGCTTGAACCCGGAGACACGCCGCATGATAACGCCCAATTTCTGCTGTTCTTTGCGGCTGTAATTAAAGCTGTGGACGAGTATCAGGATTTAATGCGTTTGTCTGCGGCAAGCGCGGCAAACGATCACAGGCTTGGCGCGAATGAAGCGCCGCCTGCAGTTGTGTCAATGTTTATTGGCGATGAATTAATGAGTATTCTGGAAGCCCTTGAATCAGGTGCGGCTTACAAGGGAAAAGAAAAAGTGCAGATGGAAATTGGCGTAACGGCGCTGCCGCATTTTCCGAAGGACTTAACCGATCGCAACCGCACATCTCCCTTTGCTTTTACCGGAAACAAATTCGAGTTTCGCATGCCGGGCTCGGCGCTTTCAGTCGCAGGTCCCAGCATTGTGTTAAATACAATTGTCGCCGAAGTTCTTGGCCAGTTTGCAGATATTCTTGAATCCGTGCAGAATATAAGTTCAAAACCAAATGACTTTACGGCAAAATTGGCGGAGCTTATAAAAAAGACATTTAATGAACACAAAAGAATAATCTTTAACGGGAACAATTATTCAAATGAATGGATTGAGGAAGCGCAAAAGCGCGGATTATCAAACCTGAAGACAACAGTTGATGCGCTGCCTGAGTTTATTTCAAAAAAGAGCGTAGAGTTATTTACAAAGCACCATGTGTTTACAGAAACGGAGATCCGTTCGCGTTACGGGATATTAATGGAAGCTTATTGCAAGACGCTGCATATCGAGGCTCTTACAATAATAGACTTGGTCAAAAGATATGTAGCTCCGGCCTGCGTGGATTATCAAAGGGAACTAGTGGATCTTTTCAGGCAGAAGAAAGCATACGGCGGTTTTGATGTTTCGCTTGAAGAGCATTTTCTTGTCCGTATTACAAAACTTTCAGCTAACCTGCTGAAAAAATTAACTGTTCTTGAAAACGCGGTACAGGAATCCCCTAACAGAAAGTTATCTGAAACCCGCAGCGGGGAGGATTTGAATCAGATTCTTGAGCAGGCGGGCTTCTGCCGTGACAGGATTAGCGCTGCAATGTCGGAATTACGGCTTATAATTGACGAGCTTGAAACACTTGTGGCAAAAAAGCACTGGCCAATTCCCACCTATGCGGAAATATTATATAGTGTAATTTAAATGACAGATAATGATAAAAGATTGTGCAATTTCTGATTTGTTTGTTGTTTAAATTAATAGAAACAAAATCACAGGAGGCAAAAGATGAAAAAGTTTCTAGTTTTTTTATGGGTGCTGGTCATGATTACAGGACTGGCTGCCGCAGAAGGCATCGGTTTTACTGCCGGTTTGGAAGCAGTTATTTATGATATAAATAAACCGAATGAAAAAGAAGATGCAGAGCCGTATATTCAGGCCAATATTATTTACGAGAATGCTTTCATTGATGAAGCGCTGGATTTATACGTAGAGCTGGCTTATGCTATCGGTCTTACAAAAGATGAATACGATGATAAAAATCCTCAGGAATTGTATTTTGATATAATGGCCGGATACAATATCGGTTTAGGCGATTCATCAATATTAACTGTAATTCTGGAAAACGAAAATTTTATGTTGCTTTCACAGGATGAGGATAATGCAGCAGGTATTTTACGGCCGGGCGTCAGATTTAATCAAAGCCTTGATGCAGGCGATATTTATATCCAGGCGGATGTTCCCTTTGCATATATGTATTTCGGCCTTGATTCATTCATGGGTCTTGATATTACCGCAGGCTGGGAAAGCGAATTTGGCTTGGGTCTTAGCGTTACAGGTCATATGCTGTTTTCGGATGTATGGGGCGATGACAGCAATGGTTTTACAGGTCTGAGCCTGGCTGCTTCATATGAAACCGGCCCTTTTTATATGGAGTTACTCGCTACAATCCCGGTGAAAGAAGAAGTTGCCTATACTTACTTCGATTCAACAATGATGTCATTAATTGAAGGTATTTCAATTACTCCATTGTTTAAATTTACCGTTATGCCCGGGCTTAAGATTTATGCAAGCTGCCGGTTTGATCAAATTAACGTAGAAGGTGTCGATATGGGTATAAGCCCTGGTATAGGAATTACCTTCAGCTTCTAGATTATACGATTAAGACGGCGCTGCGCTTGCCACCTTTGCGGGGTACCATTTTGCAAACCATGCTGTAAATATGCCGAGTAATGCAATTGGTATATTGGCTATGATACCCCAAAAAGGAACAATACTGCTTCCGGCAATAAACAGCGCCGCAGTTCCTGTTAATATGTTAGTAATACCCCACATAACTGTTAAGATTCTGTTTGTTTTTATAAAAAGAGGATTTTTGAATGCGTCCTCTCCGCCGTAACTATTGCAGGAGTAATAGGCGGAAAGCGGGATGCGGAAAAATGCCGAAGCAAGCCATAATATGCCAAAAGTAAATGAAGCAAGTGATATGCGCCATTCACCGGCGCCGGAAATTAATATGTAAAGGCAAATTATTGTTATTATAAAGGCGCCGGTTCTTTCATATGGAGTTGGTTTCAGCCAAAAGTGCAGAAGACATGAAAATGCAGCAGCGCCGATTGCAAGCATAGCTCCAATATGACTGCTGACAGGCAGAAAAATCCAGAGCGCCAAAAACGGCAGTAAAAGAACAAGCATGTTGGATTTTTTATTGATGCCGGAACCTGTCAGTTTGTCCTGCCTCTTTTTCCCGAAAAGTTCATCCATTTTTAACATTGTATTAAAATCGCCCAGTGTTCTGTATTGACGATCCATCATGGCCTGCGGGCCGCTTTTTCTTCCTTCTGAAATATCCAGCCAGACATCAAAGGCAGTTTCTATTTTTGTTGTGTAGGGCGTAAAATTATCAGTTTTTAAAACACATTTTTCTTTTCCAAGCAATAATTGATAAGTTTTATCAAGATCTGAAAAATGTATTTCCAGGCAGATATCTTTTGTATATGCGTCCGGATTGTAAACAGCCGCCATCTGGCGCATGAACCTGTACGATTTGTCCGCCTCCTGACTGCCGGATTCATCTGTTTTTGCGATATTCCAGCTTGCATTTGCCAGCTCTGTAAATATTTCCGGCGGATATAAAAGCTCATCCAGTTTGCTCTGCGTTTCCGCAGAAAAACTTCCCTTCAGTAAAAACTCATTCCCCGCTTTTTTTACATAAGAAAGATATTCATCTGTTCTTGCGGATAACTGCGGAATGCGGAAAAGTTCTCCTTCCGGGCAGATAATCTTTGTTAATCTGCTGCCGAAAATAATTTCAAATTGACGCAGCAGCGCATCATAATTATTTTCTGTTCGGCAGAAACCGCAGGTAGATATTAATACATGACGCTGATGCGAAAGATCGTACCGCGGGGGATGACTGCCCCTGTCATTAATTTCAGGTAAACTAAGCGGCAGCAGCCTGTCAAGAAACCCCTTGATTTTTGACGGCATGCCGTAATAATAAAGCGGAAAACTCCAGATTATTAAATCAGCATTCATATACTGCTGTAAATAATCCTGCATATCATCTTTTATGCAGCAAATGCCTGGTGTTTTCGTCCAGCATGTATAACATCCAAGACATGGTTCTATTCCCGAATCGCCAATCGTTATTGTCTGCACGGGGTTATTCTTGTTTGGATTTAAGCCGTCCAGAAAGGCATTAGTCAGCTTTAAGGTATTGCTTTTTTCTTTTTTTGGACTGCCGTTTAACACAAGTATTTTCATATTTACTCCGCCGGTTTATATTTTTTGATTATAGGAAGTTATATATGTTCAGGGAATAAAATAATTACCAAGATGCAAAATTGCTGTACCAAGATGCAGATTAGTCTTGTTTTTCTTTTCGTTTTTGCAGAAGTTCGTTTATTTCTTTTGTTTCTTTATTTATTTTTGTAATACTAAGTATTATTGCAAGCATGTAAATCGCAATTGCCATAACGACAAGAACCCATACGGGTATTGAGGAATACCAGTCAAATATTAATCCGAATGTGACAAGGACAGCGATTATATAGCATATATCTATCAGGTACTCCAGAATTAAATATTGAATTTCAAGTTTCTTAAGCAAATGGAGACCGGCAATAATAACTGTGTTTGCGCCGAATATCTGAAAAATAGTTTCTGTAAAGATTGTTTCAATTTTAAAGAATGCAAAGAAACCGGCAAGAATAACCAATGCAGCGCCGTTTATAAACATTATGTAAATAACTATTTTTTTCATTTTTCCATCCTGTATTTCAAAATAACCTCAACTCAGGGCAATCCTATGTTTCAAGAAGTATTTGTTTTATATTGGCAAGATATTTTCTTGTAACATAAAGGCATTTTCCGTTTGAAAGAACCGCTTCCAGGTGACTGTTTACAAGCGGTTTTATTCTTTCAAGCTTATTTATATTGACAATGCAATATTTGCTAATCTGTACAAACCCGTTATTTTTAATTTTCTCGTGTATCTGATATAAACGGTTTTTGTTTTGATAATTTTCATTCTCGCAGCAGACAATTGTTTTTTTATCCACGCTTTCTATGTAAAAAATATCACTGATATTAACAAGTTTTAATTCATCGTCTGAATAACATTCAATTTGCATTTCAGCGGATTTTACCAGTGAGACAATGCGTTCAACAATTTTATTCTTTACAGGATACGTAATTAATACTTCGATATCTTTTTGCGCTGTATTTTGTTCAAGTTTAATTATCATTCTGAAATGCTGTTCCTCAAAACCGGTAAGTAACTACGGCGGCAATCCTGTAAAATTCCAGATGCACGGGATTTGATGTATCAACTGTCCGGCTGCGGTAATACAGATCATTCCAGTTTGATTCAATAAAGTTTCTGCGCGTCCTGCATTGCGTAAGAAGCGTAATGTCCAGATAATTTGTTACGGAAAAATTAAAAACGCAGGAAAAAATCCAGCGTACAATGTCGTCTCCCCATTTCTCGCGTCCCGGGGTATCGTACAGGTAAAGGTCTGCTTCTGCAAGAAGCGCCGCCATGCTAAGAATGATGGGCATTTGATACCCGATTACAAAATTACCGTAATAATTCAGTCCGTTGCAGTTTTCTCCGTCATTTTCAAAGTACCATGCTTCGCCTGCTTTTGCGCGCGTATTGCCGTGTATGTTAATTTCATGATACGTCCGCGCAATAATATTGTTCCAGTCTCCGGGAAAAATTGCAGCTAAACTGAACTGAAGCGCGGCTCCTGCATAGGCTTTCCAGAGAAGGGCGTCAAAGGCGCTGCCCTCATGTTCATTGCCGGGAAGATTTAATCCGATTCCGTATAAATTACTGCCAAAAAGATTTACCGGCCAGCCGGAACCAAGCCTGCCTCCGGCGGATAATTCTGCAAATGCAACCGGCGTCAATATAAGGTCCAAAAGCCCGTTTACAGAAATGGGAGTCAGCTGGCCTGACAGCGTAAACTTTATATTGTTATCCGCCATTAAAGGATTATCGCTTTGTAAAAACGGGTATATAAAATGCCTTTTATATTCAAGTTTTGCTTCCGGCATTGAAGTAGCCTGCAGTACAAGCTCGTTTGCAGGCGCAGTATTTTCGTTTGCAAATAGCGCCTGTGCAAAAAAAGGAAGGATTAATAAAATTGCAATTTTTTTCATGGCATTCCTCCTTAATGATGTTTACAGATCAAAGTATGTTTCAAATTCAACCGGATGAGGAAGCTGCTTGTAGCGCACAGCTTCCTTTTTTTTATTTTCGATCCAGATATCGATTAGCTTCTCTGGAAATACGCCGCCCTGGGTTAAAAAACTGCGATCCTTTGCAAGCGCATCAAGGGCTTCATCAAGGCTTTGAGGCAGAAATTTTATTTTTGCCTGATCTTTTTTTGACAAATTGTAGAGGTTGAAATCATAGGGGCCGTAGCCTTCTTTTTTTGGATCGATTTTATTTTTAATGCCGTCAATGCCTGCCATTAATATCGCAGAATACGCATAATAGGGATTGCATGTTCCGTCCGGGCTTCTAAGTTCGAAGCGCTTGCTGTCAGGCTCTTTTGCATAGGCCGGTATGCGGATAACGGAACTCCGGTTTGATGTAGCGTAACCGATTGTAACCGGCGCTTCGTAACCGGGAACAAGTCTTTTGTAGGAGTTTGTGCTGGGATTTGTAAATCCGCACAGCGCGCGGATATGTTTTAAAATTCCGCCGATAAAATAAAGGGCAGTTTCGCTAAGCTGCGAATAACCTTTTGCATCGTAGAACAGGGGTTTATTGTTTTTAAACAGATGCATGTGTACATGCAGGCCGTTTCCGGCTTCTCCGTAAATTGGCTTTGGCATGAAGGTAACTGTTTTATTTTCCGCGTATGCTGCGTTTTTTAAAATATATTTTGTCAGCATTGTTTTGTCGGCCATTTCAAGAAGGCCGCCGAATTCAACTTCAATTTCTACCTGGCCGGGACCGGCCACTTCATGATGATGGTACTTTACAAGTATACCCATATCTTCCATTATCATGGACACTCTGCTTCTGAAATCTCCGAGCCTGTCCAGGGGCGGAGCGGCATGATAGCCGCCCTTTACAGGTATCTTGTAACCAAGGTTTGCAGACTTTGAACTTGTATTCCACTCAGCCTGATCCGCATCAATTTTAAAGCTGGATGAATGGCTGCGGATGGAATAGCTGACATGATCAAATACATAAAATTCAAACTCCGGCCCTATTCTCATTTCATCGGCAATTCCGGTAGAGAGAAGATATTTTTCTGCGTTAATTGCAACATTGCGGGGATCCTGATCAAAGCGCCTGTTTTCCGGAAGGTCGATCACATAGACATCGCCAATCATGTAAAGTGTTGGGACTTCCGCAAAAGGATCAATTTGAGCGCTGTTTAAATCCGGAATGAAAACCATGTCGCTTTTTTCTACAGGCGCAAATCCGTAATTTGAACCGTCAAAGCCGACTCCGTTTTTTAATGTCTCTTCGGTTAACCTGCCGATGGGCATTGTAAGATGCCGCCAGCGTCCGGTTAAATCTGTCATCATAAAGTCTGCCATCTTTATTTTGTTTTCTTCGCAGCGTTTCTTAATTTCATCAAAAGTTACCGGCATTATCGTCCTCCAATGTTTATATGTTAATCAATAATCAAATTTGTCAAGTCTGAATCCGGCGTTATAAAACGCGCCTTCCTGTTATTCTCCCATTATTTCTTTACGGAGCGCAAGGGCAATATCCGGTCTGTCTGTAATTATTCCGTCTGCTTTGCAATGAAGCATCATCCTTATTGCATCCGGATTATTAACAGTCCATACATTTACCTTAATGCCGTTTTCATGGCAGCATCCGACAGTTTCCGGGAGCGCTGCGATTACATAATAGTGCGGGTGAATTGCATCAGCCTTTACATAGCCGGCATAAACCCAGGGGTCTACAATTCCTGATTCGTATAAAAGCCCTGTTTTTACCGAAGGTTCTATTTGCTTTAAATGCTGCAGCGAATAATGGTTGAATGAGGAATATATAATTTTGTCTTCCATTCCGTGCTTTTTTGCCATGTCAATCAATTTTGCAGGCAGTTCCGGATACAGGCGCTCTGTTGTTTTTAGTTCTATATTAACGGTAATCCCAAAGGGTTTTATGAGCGAGAAAACATCGGATAGCAGGGGAATACGGCATGCCGGTTTTTTGGGAAACTGTTTGCCGAAATTCAATAAGCTTAATTCGTCTAAGGTATGATCGTTTAAATAACCTGTCCCGTCTGATACCCGTTCCAGCCTGTGATCATGCGCAACAACAACGTGACCGTCTTTTGTAAGGTGCACATCAAGTTCAATGCCGTCAGCTCCCATATCAATGGCGGCGGAGAACGCTTCCATTGTGTTTTCCGGGCAGCATTCGCAAGCGCCGCGGTGCGCCTGTATAAGGGTTTTCATAACTCTTAATCGCCCGATACGCGCACATGCACCTTGCGTGTTCTTGGCCCGTCGTACTCATTGAACCAGATTCCCTGCCATGTGCCCAATAACAGCCTGCCGCCTGTAACAATCAATGTGATTGAAGGCCCTACAAGGCTTGTTTTGGTGTGCGCGGCGGAGTTGCCTTCACCGTGGCGGAATTCGCGGCGATCCGGAGAGATCATGTTTAAAGCAAAATTTACATCGCGGGACACATCGGGGTCTGCATTTTCGTTAATTGTTACTGCGGCAGTTGTGTGCGGTATAAAAACTACGCAAATCCCTTCGCGTATGCCGGAAGCGGCGACTTTCTTTTGCACATCGCCTGTAATATTAATCCAGTCAGTTTCACCGCCTGAGCGTACATTGAATTCAGATAATGCTGTCATATCAATTCAGATTAAAATGATACAAGGCTATTGTCAAGAATATTGTCAAGAATTAAAACCTGCGGAAAATCATGATAAAACCGCATTTTTACTTTTGACTTTTAATCAATCTATATTATAATGTACCAAGGCATTTTAATTTAAAAGCTTTATGAATAAAATAATTTGTTTTATAAGGAGATATTTTGATTATTCAAAATACATGGTTATTATGAAAATATTTAACAAAAAAAGTTTTAACTGCATTGCAGTTTTTTTGATTGTACTGTTCTGCATTTTTTCTTCTGCATGTCAAAATCCCATAATGGAAAAATGGTGGCCGGAGTCCGAGTCCGAAGCCGAAAGCGAAACAGAGGAGCCTGCAGAACCCGGAGGAAAGGGAGATAATTTCGGCGTTGTGCGTTTTGATCTTGGTTTTGAGCCGAATATTTTGTTAGGTGAAGGGCCGCAGCCAAGAGACCTGACAATAGCCTGGGACAGCATAATCGGAAGGCTGCGCCCGGTAAACAGAAACGGATTTGGTTTTCTTGGATGGTTTGACGAGAATAATATCGAGTGGAATGTTGAGACGCGGCCTGTAACGGAAGCAGACGACACAGACAGTGACGGATATATAACTCTTACTGCCGTGTGGAGCGTTGATAAATATATTGTCAGTTTTGTAACTGAGCCATCTGATGCTGAAATATTTCCTCAGTTAGTGGCTGCAGGCGGAAGAGTTATTCAGCCTGTGAATCCGCCGCAGCTTCCGGACAGCCGAGGTTTTGCCGGCTGGTTTGCAGATCCGGAATATACCGCCGCATGGAACTTTAATACTCCGGTTAATGATAACATAACTCTTTACGCCAACTGGGTTCTTGATATACGCAATGTAAAATTTGAAACTGACGGCGGAAGACGCCCCGACGGCTCATTATTAACCCGCACAGAAATTGTTGTGCCTTATAACGGCTTTGTTCAGGATCCCGGCCCGGTTATAAAAACAGGTTATTCATTCGACGGCTGGTACACGGAAGATACATATCAATATAAATGGAACTTCTCAAATTATCCTGTTCAAAACGATATGATTCTTTATGCAAAGTTTGTGCAAAACATTTACATTGTCAGTTTTATAATAGCTCCTTCGGCATTAGTTGCACCTCACCCTCAGACAATAGCTCATGGAGATCCGGTTAACCGGCCTGACGATCCGGCTAAGCTCGATGATGGCCGCGTTTTTGCCGGCTGGTATACAGTCAACGGAGAAACACATGAAGAAGGATGGCATCTAAAGTATCTATGGAATTTTGATACGCCGGTGACAAGTAACAGGATACTTTACGCAAAGTTTGTGCAAAACGTATATAATGTCAGTTTTATAATAGTTCCTTCGGCATTAGCTGCGCCTCCTTCTCAGACAATAGCTCACGGCAATACAATTGTCAGACCTAACGATCCGGCTAAGCTCGATGATGGCCGCATTTTTGCCGGCTGGTATACAGTCGACGGAGAAACACATGAAGAAGGATGGCATCTAAAGTATCTGTGGAATTTTAATACGCCGGTGACAGATAACAGGATACTTTATGCCAGATGGCTGTCTCAGACAGAGCCTGTTGAACCTGTTATTCCTGTTGAGCCTCCCGTAGAACCCGGAGGAAAGGGAGAAAACTTCGGCGTTGTGCGTTTTAATCTGGATTTTGAGCCTAATATTTTACTGGGAGAAGGGCCGCAGCCAAGGGATTTGAATATAGCCTGGGGCAGCACAATTGGAAGACTGCGTCCGGTAAACAGAAATGGCTATGGTTTTCTTGGATGGTTCTGCGAGAAAAATACAGAATGGGATGTTGAGACGCGGCCAGTAACGGAAGAAGACGATGTAGATGATGATGGTTTTATTACGCTTACTGCCGTATGGAGAGTAAGCAGATATGTTATAAATTTTGTAACGATTCCCTCTGACACTGTTATATCTCCCCAGGTAGTGGCAGCCGGCGGGAAAATTATTCAGCCTGTCAATCCGCCGCAGCTGGAAGACACAAGCGGTTTTGCCGGCTGGTATACGGATCCGGATTATACTGAAGAATGGGACTTCAGCGCTCCGGTTAACAGCAACAGAACGCTTTATGCAGGCTGGGCTCTTCATACCCATAATGTAAGATTTGAAACTAACGGCGGAAGACGCCCCGACGGCTCGGAAATGTCGCGTACGGAATTTGCCGTGCCTCATGACGGCCTTGTTCAGGATCCGGGCCCTGTTGTCAGAACAGGTTATTCATTCGACGGCTGGTACACGGAAGATACATATCAATATAAATGGAACTTCTCAAATATTAATTACCGCGTTAACGAAGATATGGTTCTTTATGCAAAGTGGGTTATAAACATCTATATTGTTAATTTTGTGATAACTCCTTCTGCCGCATCCGCTCCTGCAAATCAGTCAATAATACACGGCAATTTTATTTCCCAGCCTGGCAATCCGCAGTCAGGAGACGGCCGGGTCTTTGCCGGCTGGTATACAGTTAACGGAAGCATGCACGCAGAAGGGTGGCATTTAAAATATCTATGGGACTTTAACACTCCGGTCACAGAGAACATGACGCTTTTTGCAAGGTATGCGCCTGTGACCCGCACTGTTGTTTTTAAAGTAAACGGCGGCAATGATATGCCGCGTACTAATTTTACAATTCCCATAGGCAACTCAATCTTATATCCTGGCGCGCCGTCAAGGCCGGGGTATAGTTTCAGAGGCTGGTTTTTTGATCCGGCTTGTACTCCCGGCAGTGAAATTAATTTTTCAGCATACAGAATAGAAGAGCCCGATGAAATTATTGGAATTGATCCGCTGTATCTTTACGCCGGATGGAGCATGAATCCGTACAGAATTACTTTCAATTCAGATGACGCTGATGATGTTGCTGAACCTCAATATGTTTATCACGGTGAAATGATTCATATGCCGGTTATCACCGCTCCTCCAAGACCTGGTTACTATCTGAATGGCTGGTACACGGACACAACTTATGCCGATGAAAGACGCTGGGACTTTAACGGTATAGTGACATCTAACAGAACTCTGTATGCCAGATGGGAGAGTTCAGATTATGTTGTCAATTTCTTTTTAGGGAATCCAAGCGGAGGATCGCCTCACCAGGTTTATATTGATGCCTTGCTGGAAATACAGCATCATAATTTCCAGGATAAGGTAATTGAACCTTTTATGCCGCCTCTTCCGGCAGGAGATACATCAAACTGGTCATTCCTGCGCTGGGACTATCATCCTGATCGCAACGCTAATCCTGTAAATGTAAATAATCCGGCTTTCCGCTCCGTTCTTGAGCCCTGGGATTTTGATACCGGATTAGACGATAACAATACAAGCGATCCGACAGGCGAAGGCGCCAAGATTCTTAACCTCTACGCCAGATGGGTTCCGCCTGAACCTGATATGGTTTGGGTTCCAAGAGGAAGTTTTATCATGGGCGATTCAGGCGTAGCAGGCAGCCCTGTGGCTTATCATTCCTACCCGGTACGCAGAGTAACCCTGGATGGTTTTTATATCAGCAGATATCCTGTGACTCAAATAAATTCGCCGGATACAAACAGAGGGTATCATTATTTAATGAATGTTAACCCCAGTCAATTTAACAGAAATACTTTCCGCCCCGTGGAGAGGGTGTCCTGGTATGATGCAATTGAATACTGCATTGAACTTACAAGGGTAAATGCCGGGCTTGATCAGGTTTATACAATGACAGGCATAAGCAGGCCTTCTGCAGCTCTGCCCGGAACTCCTCCGTATACGATTTATCCGATAAACGATGCTGCTGTGACTTGGAACAGCGGCAATCCTAACGGTTACCGCCTTCCGACAGAGGCAGAATGGGAATATGCGGCAAGGGGAGGAAACGGCACACCCGGAAATTACATATATTCAGGCAGCAATAATGCAAGCGATGTAGCGTGGTACAATGAAACAGTCAGAGCGGAGCCGTCAGGTTATCAGGCTACTCAAACGGTAGGATCGAAAGCTCCGAATGCCCTGGGCATATACGACATGAGCGGGAATGTGTCCGAATGGGTCTGGGACAGATTTATTTCATATAAAGATTATATAGCTTCAAATCCTGCTGATCTTCACGATAACCCGAGAGGCCCTTCCAGCGGAGCTGAACGCGTAAGGCGCGGCGGAGGCTGGAGCAATGCTGCAGGTAACGTGCGAAGCGTAGTCCGGAACAGTGACAATCCCGGTTCAGCTAACTGGGTAATTGGATTCCGTATTGTCCGCGGCCCAATGGAAATTTACTAGAAAGGCAGCTGTTCTATTTTTGGAACAGCTGTCAATATTTTTGGTTTGTAAATTAATCATCAACATATTCTCATAAAAATGGTGTAATATAGTAAAAAGAAAAAATAAATACAGGGAAAAATGTAAACTGTATTAAAATTTTTTAGGAAGGTATGAAATGAAAAATAATGCAAATTTCGCTATTATCTTTGTAGGCTCAGTCTTTATTTTTTTAGGTTCGTTTCTTGCTGTAATGGGTTTTAATTTGATAAAAACCAACGCCCGTTTCAATGCTGAAGCCGTTTCAGTCGAGGGTGTTATTGTTGATATTGGAGTTGAAAGATACCGCAGCGGCAACGAAACACGCACACGCCGTATTTTAAGCGTTGATTATGTGGTAAACGGCGTGAAATATGAAAACACAGTGAGCTTCCAGTCGGGTGTTAGTATAGGCGATGAAATCACCCTTTATTACATTCCGGGCGAACACTGGAATGTCAAAACCGGATCGAAGGGTGATACTGCTGTGGGACCCTTCTTTATCGGTGTAGGCGGTTTTTTCTTTATTATGGGGCTTTTCTTTCTTAATAATGTCAGGAGGAAAGGAGCGCTCAAAAAGTATCTTAAGCAGCATGGCAAAACGGTATATGCGCAGGTAATTGCTGCTGAAAAAGACTATTCAGTATCGGTATCTTACGGGGGAGCGAGTACCCATCCCTACTATTATATTAAATGTGCAGTTATGGAACCGGTCACAGGTGAAATTAAGGGAACCTACAAATCATGGAGCATTAAGAATGATAACCTTGAAATTTATATAGGAAAGCAGGTAAAGGTTTATCTCCACCCGCAGGATGATAGAAAATATTATGTGGATTTAGAGGGTTTGACCGGGAATTAAAAAACAAATTCTTATAGAAATAGTGTAATATATTAATGGCGAAAGGAGATTTTATGAAAAAATATTTAAATATAACAACAATCGCAGCAATTGTAGCAATTGCAGTTATAGCGATTTTACTAATGGCTTGTACGCGCAAGGCTGCGGACGCAGATTTCAGCATCTACGGGCAGTGGCGTTACACAGGAAGCGCCGATGTAGAACACGATGAAACATGGCACGAAGACGGGTTAAACATAATAACCATACACGACGGCGACGGCAGTTGCATTATCGAATTCGCAAACTCTGTTTATTACGGGCTTCTTCTGGGAGGCAATGATAATTGGTATCAATTTAACGCTTATTCCCGTTTAGATTTAGAGAGCGGAGAAATATTTAATATTGAAGGTCAAGGCCCTTATACATTTATTTTTGGATACGATGCGGTAAAAAAGCGGCTCATTGAAGCAGACCATACAGTGGAACGATATTTTGAATGGGCGGGATATGCAGGCTCTCCCCCCGTAGCTCCTTCCGGAACTGCAGCTTCTGCAAGTGCGGCCACTAGCGACTATAATATCTACGGTGAGTGGCGTTATGTTATAACCGGATTTAATACCGGAGATATTTACGCAGAAGACTGGAAGCACGGGTCTGTATTACGTATATTTGAAAACGAAAGTTCCAGTGCAATAGTCGAATTTGTAAGAGGCGAAAATATTTATTACGGGGATTTAACGGAAACAGGAAATTACGTTTATCGTTTTACTTATTTGTCGGTAAGTGAATACGGTGAATATGTAATGACCGATACTCTTACATTCGATCCGGCTACCGGGCGTTTCGGTCAGGAAGACGGTGAGAGCATGATGTCTGTATCATATTATGAATGGGCCGGACCTGCAGGCGCTCCGCCTCAGGCGCAAAATCAGAACAGCCGCTTGCATGGAACCTGGGTAAGTGATTTAAATACTCTAATGTTCCTGGAACCGAATATTTTTCATGAGGAAGGAGGGACTTCTGTTGCAGGAGGCAGGAATACTTTTACATACAATTTTGACGGAAGAACACTGACGATTAGCACGGGTAATGATGATAGTTCGCATGCAAAGGCAACAATAAACGGCGATGTTTTGGAAATAGGATCCTTTGAAGGGGACCATGAATGGCATTACAATACTTTCCTGTGGGGAACATTCAGAAAAACACAATAGGGGCAATGGATAAGAGGAAACAGTATGAAAAGGCATTCAATAGCAGCCGCCGCAATTATTTTAATTTTGGCATTAACTTTTACAGCTTGTACGCGCAGGGCTGAACCAGCCGGCGGCGATTTTAGTATCTTCGGCGAGTGGCGTTATATTGAAAGCAGCGATAAAATATCCGGAGATACTTACGAAGAAGAAAGGCTTACATATCCAACTACATCTGTATTGAGTATATTAAAAAATTATGAAGGCGTAGTTTATACTGATATATTCTCTTATGCAGGAATGTTTGTTTATTACGGATTTTTATCCAAAGCGGATAATTACATTTATCATTTTAGCTCCGGTTATATGCAGGAAATTGGCACGGGTTATGCTGAAATGAATAATGAGGCTTTTATTTTTACATACGATCCTGCAACAAGGCGTCTTGCCTGGGATGATCAGAATATGTATTTGATGCGTTATTATGAATGGGTTGGGCCTGCAGGTGATCCGTCTCAATTTTCCTTTACATATGAAAGCTCTGATGAAATTTACTATGAAGAAGGAGACCCAACAGTATTGGCAAGGCAGGCTTTTTATCAAATTATGCGGCAAGGCAGCGTTGATATATTTTTTACAGGAGAGAGCATACCTTTTAATATAGACGATTATTCGATAAGAGAAGGTATTATGCTAAGAGGCTATGAAGGGGATCCTGATATTTATGAGTATCCCTTATATTTGGTTCAAAAAAACGGGCATGATTTAATGAATATCTTCGGGGAAGAGATACTGGTAATATCCGATATGGTTAAAACAAATAAAAGTATTGGAGTTAATTCAACCATAGAAGAATTTGCAGGCGCTTATCCCGATTTTGGTATTTTTTATACATATGTAAGCGACAAGTGCTGGCTGGAAACGGATCAATACCCAAGAATTCAATTCCTATTGGACAAAAGCGATTTTTTGACAGAGTGGGACGGAAGTACAATTATGGAACTTGAAGTATCAGATTTTAACCCAGACAGCAGAATTAATAAAATAAGAATCTACGGCGATGAAATGTTGTTTTTACATTAAAAATCACAGGAGGTAATTGAAAATGAGAAAAATCTTTTTAGGTCTGCTTTTATTTGTCTTAATTGCAGGTTTCGCATCAGCGCAGCAAACTGCATTTCCGGAAATAACAATCGTTAATAATACAGGATATCCTATGTACGAAATGTATATCAGTCCTGATTTTGATGATTATTGGGGACAAGACTGGTTAAAAGGCAGAACTGTCAGGAACGGCGAGTCTGTAACTTTTAGAATGGAATGGCCTTTATCTGAAGCAAGCGTTTACGATATTTGTCTTGTTGACACAGATGATGATACATACACAAGAATGGGCGTTAATATAACGCGGGCACAGGACAGAAGGCTTACATTCACTTTTGACGATTTTGATTATGACGACTAAGATATTAAGGAATTTATGAGTGATCAAATTGAACAGGCAAAGAAAGCTGTAAAGGAACAATTAGCTGTCAATTATGCAGGTCAGCCTGATAATATTCCAAACATGATTTTTAACGGTCTTGAAATCCAGGGTGATATTTTCCCTGCTTCTAAAAAACTTGATTTTTGGGTGAATGCGCTGAAAGGCATTGGCGGTACACCCGGCGCCTGGGCAGCGCAGGAAGAAGCGGTAAAAGCTGCAGCTCCGGAACCTGCCGCTGCTCCGCAGGTTAAGTATGTTCCAGCAGTATGCAACTGCGGAAAAATGCCAACAGAAAAACAATGGTTTTGCAGTGAATGCGGTGCACGAACAGGTCTTGCAGAACCATTTGTTGATCCGTCACTTGATCCTTCGAATTTATCTGATAAATGGAAAATAGGAGATGCAGAAAGTCTTATAAAGAAATTTGAAAAAGAGAAAGCAGCAGCAGGGGAAACAGCCAATAAGTACAATGCTGCGAAAGTATATAAAGACGGATTCTGGTTATACAAAATAAGCGGCAACTGCGCAGTAATAACAGGTTATGAGGGAACATCAGCCTCCGTTGAGGTACCGCCGCAAATTCAGGGAATGCCTGTTTTTGAAATCGGCGAAAGCGCATTATCAAAAAAAGGACTTACAGGCGTAACAATACCTGCAGGCATTACATCTATCGGAAAGTGGGCGTTCTATGATAATAAACTTACTGCTGTAAATATTCCCGGCAGCGTCGCATCAATTGCCGAGAGCGCGTTTGCGAATAACGAATTTGAAAACATAGTCCTTGGAGAGGGAATTAAAGAAATCGGCGAAGAGGCGTTTACAAATGTCAAAAGAATAAATGATGATAAAAGTAAAATCGCCAATATTGTCATACCCGGCAGTATCAAAAAAATCGGAAAAAAAGCATTTTACAGTATCAGCGCAGCGAGTATAACAATTTCATCCGGCGTGCAGAGTATCGGTGAAGATGCGTTCAGGAGCAATCAGCTTAAGGAAGTTACAATCCCCGAAGGCGTTACCGAAATCGGAGATGGCGCGTTTTTTGCAAACTTTATAACAAAAGTATCTTTTCCAAACAGCCTGACAAAAATAGGTGAGTCGGCATTTGCAGGCAGCGGCAGTAAAAGTCTCGGTAACAAGATTCCTTCTCTTGCGCTCCCTCCCAATCTTAAAACACTTGGCGAGGCTGCATTCAGGGAAAACAAGCTGACAGAAATTACCATTCCATCCGGCGTAAAAACTATCGGAAAAAGCGCGTTTGAAAGCAATGAACTTATGCGCGTAACGATTTGTGACGGTGTTACAACCATAGGGGCAGGGGCATTCAGAAGAAATAAACTTGCAAATATAACGCTTCCGGCAAGCGTCACAACAATTAAGGATAGCGCATTTTCGGCGAACGAGCTTTCCGGCAATATAACAATTCCAGAAACAGTTAAAAAAATCGGAGAAAATGCGTATATAGACAATAAACTTACCGGAGTAGAGATCAGGGGCGCAACGGAAATCGGCAAATCTGCTTTTCCGGGTCTGGAAATAACTAAAGTTATTTTAGGCAGCCGTGTAGTGTCCGCCGGCAGGTTTGCGTTTTCAAGCAAGCTGCTGATTGGCGTAACAGTTCCCGCCGGCGTAAAGCTCGATGAAAATGCCTTTCATGACCAGGTTTATGTAGCAAGAGGAGATACAAAAGAAATTAGTTTTGGCAATACAAAATACTGGCAGGATCTGGAAAAAATGGTTAAAGCGGATAAAGAGGCAAGAACACCATCCAAAGAAACATCAATTACATGCCATGATGCAAGCGGTAATCTGATTGGCTCGATAAGCAGCGGCGATTATAGGGGCTGGCAGAGCAGCGGGGATCCTTTCCGCACCAGCGAAATTACTTACAGAAACAGAAGAGGCCACGTTTATATTTTCGATACAAATCGCCACATACGTTATCAGGGACAAATATTTGTTAATGCTCCTTTTAACTTTGATGATGATTCCTGCGTTATTAAAAACTTTGCCAGCATGACTGCCATGGGCGGTGAAATGGTTCAGATTGACAGCGCTGTCACATCAGACGGAGTTGTTTTGTTCAAAGGTGATAAGAAAGGGTTTCCGCGCGACGATATGATGTCGGCAGGCATTTGTAAAACAGAGGCAAAAGCGAAAGAGCTTATCGAAGAATATAAAATAGGCACTGTTAAGGTAGAGGGTAATGTTGGGGTAGCGTATAACAAAGCAGGCGCAAAGGCAGGCGAAGTAAGAAACGCCAAAGAGTTTGCGCTGGTTTGCGCAGGAGCGCTGCTGAGATTCCTGATAAAACAATAAATTGCTTTTATTTATTGTTCGAGCCTCTGCCTGGCTCTTTCACGAATTTCGTGATCTGCAGCTTCATCTCCGTCTGCGAACCCCTGCCTTATTTCCAGCCACAAATTCTCACTGTTTGTTGTTGAGTAATTCGGCGTTAACGAAGGAAACACGGACGAAGATGAGGAATCAGATGATGATGCCGGGGAGGAAGATGGAGCCATCTCGTTTTCTTCCGGCGTTAATTCTGTACCGGCAATGACTTCCGCTGTTTGTCTTATTTTTGTAAGAAGCGATTGAGCCTTATCATTCGAAGAGACAAATAAGGCTATCAATACTAATGCAATAATCCCGATAATCTGCGTAGATTTTTTCTTGCCTTTAAAAAAACTAATTTTATTAAGAATATTCGATATATTCATTTTAATCCTCCTTAATATACGCGCAATTCATTCTATTATACCCCTGCATTGCCGTAAAGTACAGCATACTGTCTTCTGTTAACAGTTTAATATTGACACATCAATATTAATGCAATATACGTGAAAGTAATGAAAGAAAAACCGGAGAACTTCACCCCAGGCATTCATAACAGCGATTATGAAAATGAGTATCTGCAGTCCCGCCTTACAGCTTCGCAGCTTGTAAACATTACCGGGCGAAGGACTGAATCCCTAAACGGCAAATGGAGATTTGCAGCGGATCTCTACGACACCTGCCGCAGACAAGGCTGGTTCAGACAGGGACGCTTAAACGCAGAGGGACGCGAGCTTCCTCTGGATTTTGACTGGGAAAGCCTGGAGCAGATTACTGTTCCTTCTTCCTGGAATTTATTAAAACCGGAACTTTATTACTTTGAGGGCTTTGGAGTTTACACAAGAACTTTCAGATATTTTGCGCAGGAAGAAGGAGAGCGCTTGCTGCTTCGTTTCGAAGGAGCGGCGTACAGGACAACGGTTTTTCTTAACGGGAAAATTGCGGGAACGCACGACGGCGCTTCCACTCCGTTCAATGCTGATATTACAGATATTGTAAACCGCGGAGACAACCGCATAGTAGTATCAGTTGATGCCCGCAGAAGTCCTTTGCGCCTTCCCATGGAAAATACGGACTGGTTTAATTACGGCGGCATTTACAGGGACATTTATCTTGTCCGTCTTCCGCCTGTTTACATTAAGGACTGGTTTGTCCGGCTTGATTCTTCTGCAATATCAGCGGATGTATATATTGAAAATACCAAAGATGGGCAGCTTAACGCAAACCTTCGCATGGAAATCCCCGGCCTTAATATATGTAATGATATTCCTGTAATAAACGGAAAAGCAAAAATAAAAATTCCTGCCAGTCCGCAGTTGTGGAGCCCTGAAAATCCAAAGCTCTACGATGTCACGTTTACCCTGGATGCAAATGCGCACAGCGATACTGTAAATGATAGAATCGGCTTTAGAATAATCGAAGCGAAAGGACAGGAAATATTTCTTAACGGAAAGAAAATATTTTTAAAGGGTGTCTGCGTTCACGAAGATCATATTACTCTTGGTAAAACAACCACAGAGAAAATAATCCGTAAGACAATCCGCGATTTAAAAGAGATGAACGGCATGTATCTGCGGCTTGCGCATTATCCCCACGATCCGCGTTTCGCCCGCATTGCCGATGAAGAAGGCGTGCTGTTATGGGAAGAAATTCCGGTTTATTGGGCAATAGCCTTTGACAACCCGGACACATATAATGATGCGGAAAATCAGCTTGCAGAACTTATACTAAGGGATCGAAACCGCGCAAGCGTAATAATATGGTCAATAGGAAATGAAAATGCCGACACCGATTCGCGCCTTTCATTTATGTCACGCCTTGCGGAAAAAGCGAAGGCACTTGATGAATCCCGCCTTGTATCAGCGGCCTGTCTTATCAAACATGAAAAATTAAAAATTGAGGACAGGCTTATAGATCACCTTGATGTAATAGGCATAAACGAATATTACGGCTGGTACGATCCGGATTTTGATAAACTGCCGAAGATGCTGGAAATTTCAAATCCGGAAAAACCTGTTGTCATATGCGAGTTTGGAGGCGATGCCCGCCTTGGACACCGCGGAACCGCAGAAGAACTGTGGACAGAGGACAAGCAAAAACACATTTACGAAAAACAGGTTGAGACATTTAAAAAATGCCCGTACATTGCCGGAATCACCCCGTGGATACTCTACGATTTCCGCTGCCCGCGCAGGTTCAACCGCTATCAGGAAGGTTTTAACCGTAAGGGTTTGATAGACGCAGATCGCAAGTCAAAAAAACCAGCCTTCTATGTCATGCAGGAGTTTTATTCTTAAGTTATTTTGACAGCAGGCGGTTCAGCCGTTTGACAAAATCCGCAGGGTCTTTCAGTTTAACGCCTTCAACCAAAAGCGCCTGATCGAATAACACTCCGGAAACATCCGCAATGCGCTCTTCATCTTCAATGTCCCTAAGGCTCATAACAACAGGATGCTCGCCGTTTACTTCCAGAATTGGCTTTATTTCCGGCATCGAAGTCTGCCCCATTGCCTTAAGCATCTGGGCCATCTGCATTGACGGATCGTTTTCATCGGCCACAATGCATGAGGGCGAATCATGAAGCCGGCGGGAAAGTTTTACATCTTTTACGCGGTCTCCAAGGGCCTTCTTTATTTTTTCAATAACAGGCTTTGCTTCTTTTTCAGCTGTCTTGTCCTTCTTTTCACCTAACTCTTCGTCGGCGCCCGCGCGGTTAACAGCTTTTAAATCCCAGCTCTGGCTTTCTGTTTTGTTATCTTCGCCGGGTATTTCCTTACGGTAGCTGTGAAGCGTGGGAATAATAAGATCGTCAATATCATCATCCATAATAAGGACTTCGATATCTTTTGCGCGGTATGCTTCCAGTAACGGAGAAGAGCGGAGGGTTCTTTCATCGCCGCCTGTTATGTAATAAATGTGCTTTTGATCGCTTTTCATGCGGTTTACATAATCGGCAAAACTTGTCCAGCCTTCGGTTGTAGTGCTTTTGAAACGTACAAGTTCCTGAATGGCTTCGCGGTTCGCAAAATCCTGATAAAGCCCTTCTTTGAGCGGACGGTTGAACTGTTTAATAAAAGTTTCCCATTTTTCTTTAGCCTCATCTCCGCCGGAGACTGCGTTATCCGCCATGTGCCTGAACTCGGAAAGCAGTTTTTTTACGGAAGCGTTCTTAATATTATGAAGTATTTTATTCTGCTGCAGAATTTCACGGCTTACATTGAGGGGAAGATCTTCAGAATCGATGATGCCGCGTACAAAACGCAGATATGTCGGCATCAATTCCTTGTCGTCGTCTGTTATAAATATCCGTTTCACATAAAGTTTAACGCCGGGCTTGTAATCAACATTGTATAAATCAAAAGGCGCTTTCTTCGGAACATAGAACAAAGTGGAGTACTCCAGGGTTCCTTCGGCTTTTGTATGAATGTAGTGCAGGGGAGCATCGCTGTCATGGCCGAGCTGTTTGTAAAATTCATTGTAGTCATCTTCTTTTAATTCCGACTTTGCGCGCCGCCATATAGCTGTCCCGGAATTGATTCTGTCAGTTTTTGTTTTGCTGCCTTTTTCGCTGCCCTTATCGTCCCACTCTTTTTCATCATAGGTAAGGTAAATGGGGAATGCCACATGGTTGGAGTAGCGTTTAATAATATCCTCGATTGACCATCTGTTAGCGTATTCTGTTCCCTCATCTGTGAGGTGCAGAAGCACTGTTGTGCCCTGGCTGTCCCGCTGGGCGCCTTCAATCTCAAAACCCTCTCTGCCGTCGCTTGACCATTTCCAGGCAGTATCTTCATTTGCCTTGCGGCTTGTCACTTCGATTTTGTCCGCAACCATAAAGGCCGAATAAAAACCCACGCCGAACTGCCCGATCAGGTTGGAATCTTTTTTTGCATCCTCGGCAAGTTTTTCAAGGAATGCCTTTGTACCGGAACGCGCAATAGTTCCAAGGGAGTCGATAAGATCAGCCTCATTCATGCCGATTCCGTTATCGGAAATGCTAAGCGTTTTGCCTTCTTTATTGAAGGAAATATCGATTCTGGGATCGAAATTGAGCGATTTGTAAGCTTCATCCGCTACGGTAAGATATTTAAGTTTGTCCAGCGCATCTGATGCATTGGAAACAAGCTCCCGCAGAAAAATTTCCCTGTTGGAATAAAGGGAGTGAATAATAAGGTGCAGCAACCGGCTCACTTCGGTCTGAAATTGATACGAACAGGGTTCGCGCTGTGCCATGAGAGGGCTCCTTAAAAATTTATTATTGGTATTTAGTTTCTCAAAACCAGGTTCATTTTATTTAATTAATAAAAAAATGTCAAATATGAAGATTCTGTACAAAAACGGCCATTCATCATTATAATGATAATTATGAATTTTCAATTTCCTTTTAATAATCCTTCTTTACCGCTTAAGGAACGCATTTGCGATTTAATTTCCCGGCTTACCCTTGAAGAAAAATCCGGCTTTATACCGGTTCATAACCAGGCGGTAGAACGGCTTGGTATTGCAGCCTGGAAAATCGGGGCTGAAGGCGCTCATGGTTTTGTGGATCGCGAAGGGCACAATACAACTTTTCCCCAGACCATAGGGCTTGCCGCCGCATGGGACAGGCAGCTGCTAAAAAAAATCGGCGAGGCAGCCGCAGTCGAAGCCCGCGTTTACTACAAGATCCATGACAGATCGGGCGGGCTTGCCATTTGGTCGCCTACAATAGATTTGGAGCGGGATCCGCGCTGGGGCCGCACGGAAGAAGGTTACGGAGAGGATCCCTTTCTTACAGGCGAATTATCATCTGCATATATACGCGGCGCTCAGGGAGACGATCCTTTTTACCTGCGTGTAAGCTGCGGGCCAAAACATTTTTTTGCGAATAACAACGAAAAAGACAGGGGAAGCTGTTCATGTTCCATCCCTGTGCGCTGCATGCATGAGTATTATCTTGCTCCTTTTAAAACAGCAATAAAAGATGCAAAGGCAGTTTCATTAATGACAGCTTACAATGAAGTCAACGGTATTCCCATGATGCTTCATCCCATGTTAAACAGCATTGTAAAAAATGAATGGGGACTTGAAGGGCATGTTGTAACCGACGGCAAAGATTTTCTGCAGACTGTTACCATGCACCATTATTTTGATGCTCATGCGGAAACCCTGGCAGCATCTCTTAAAAACGGTGCGGATAACATGACAGATTCACCTGAACATGTTCTGCCTGCCGTAAAGGAAGCGCTGGACAGGAAATTGATTAGTGAAGAAGATCTGGATGAACATTTAAAGCGAATACTTTCCATCAGGTTCCGCCTTGGTCATTTTGATCCGCCCGGACACTGCCCCTATGATGCGATTGATGAAAGCAGTCTTATGAAGGATGAGTACTGCAGGCTGTCACGCGAGGCTGTCAGAAAATCTGTTGTACTGCTTAAAAATAATGGCATGCTTCCTATAAAGCCGGATTCTGTAAAAGGAACAATCGCTGTAATCGGGCCCTTGTCCGGCGTTGTTCATCTTGACTGGTATACAGGTTTTCCAAAAAGCGTTGTTACTCCCCTGGAAGGCTTGCAGGAATTGTACGGCAGGAACAGGATAATCCATGCCGATTTCCGCGATATTGTTTCCTTTTCTTCAAGCGACGGAAGGCCTGTTGTGTTAGCTGACACCGGCAATAAAAAAGGCAGGCTGCTGTGTATAGGAAAGCAGGGGCAGACTCCTGCGCGTTTTTACAGGGAAGACTGGGGCTGGGGTGCGCAAACGCTTACCGATGTTGAAAGCGGCCTGCTGCTGGAATCTCCTTACTGGCGAAGGGACCCGGGAAAAGCTGAGCCTCCGCCGGTTCCAGAGCAGGTGCTTAAGAGTCTAAGCAGGGATGAAGATCAATGTATAATTACAGCCAGCGGAAAAAGTTCTCATTCATGGTTTAATTTTTCGATTTTTAATCTGGTGCCTCAGGAAGACGGCCTTGTGCTGCTGCGTACATTTGACAACCGCAGCCTTGCCGCGCCGGAGCATGAGGGAAAAATTCTGTTACACGATGATCCTCTGCCGGCTAGCGGTGAATTGTTCAGGATGAAAACAGAACATGAATGTCTTCCCGGCATTGTTGAAGCTGCGGCAAAAGCAGAGCAGGTTATATTTGTTACGGGAAACAATCCGATGATAAACGGCCGCGAGTGCATAGACAGGCCGGGCATGAATCTTCCTCCCAGACATGAGGAACTTTTAAATCATGTTCTGGATGTTAATAAGAATCTGGCGCTGGTGTTGATTTCCGGATATCCGTATACATGCAAAGATATTTCAGAAAAAATTCCTGCGATAATATGGATGGCTCCCGGCATTCAGGAGACAGGAGGCGGCCTTGCGGATATTATCGGCGGCAGCCATTCTCCCGCAGGAAGGCTTCCCCTTACCTGGTACGAGGATGAAAAACAGCTTCCGTCTATAATGGAGTACGACATTATCTCCGCCGGTACCACGTATCAATATTTTACAGGAAATGTTTTATGGCCCTTCGGCCACGGATTGAGTTACAGCGATTTTACCTATTCGGATTTGGTTCTGGATAAAACTGCCGCGGGGGAAAATGATACTGTTGCCGTTTCTTTTAAATTAAAAAACAAGGGAATGGATGCAGAGGAAGTTGCGCAAGTTTATGTCAGCATTTCCGGCTCTGTTTTCCGCCGTCCGAATAAAAGCTTAAAATGTTTTGACAGGCTTTTTCTTGCTTCAGGCGAAGAGAGGATTGTCCGTTTTGAGTTAGCTGTAAAAGAACTTGCAGTCTGGGACAGTTACCGCGGATGTTTCTGCGTTGAATCATGTTATTGTACAGTTCTTGCCGGCGCATCATCACAGGATATACGCTTGACAGGCGGCTTTGAAATTAAGGGTGAGAATTTATTTCCGCGGAAAATTTCCGGCCAAATTTATGCGGAAAGATTCGATGATTACTCAAACTGTTTTCTTCACGAAAAACGCGGCAGCGGCATTGCCGCTGTGTTTAACAATGAACGCGAGAAAGCAAGCGGCTGGATTCGTTATGCAAAACTGGATTTTTCTGCGGGTGTTTCGCATTTTTCCGCCATTGTTCAGGGCACAAGCCGGATACCCGGTCTTGAAGCCAGCCGCATAGAGATTCGCCTTGATGCGCCGGACGGGGATCTTGCAGGAACCGTAAATGTTCCGGACACAGGTGAAATAAGCTTTTATGAGTTTGATCCCAACAGCCCGCGGCGCCGGCCTGTTTGGGCCTATGCCGGAACAAGCCTGAAGAAAATTTGCGGCATACATGATCTTTATCTTGTATTGTACGGAAAAACCGGCATCTGGCGTTTTGGTTTTTAATGGCTCCCGTATACTATTTGCTGATTTCTGGACATAATGTTACCGGATATGTTGTTTGACGATTATAAGAGGAGATACAATATGATAGCGGTAATAAAACCGGAAGCAACGGAGCAGCAGATAGAGGGCCTGGTGTCATGGTTTCAGGCGCGCGGATTAAAGACGCATCTTTCCGAAGGGGAATTTCAGACAATCATCGGTTTAATCGGAGACACAAGCAAGGTTGATGTTGATCTTGTAGAAGGACTTGATATCGTAGAATCCGTTAAACGAATCTCGGAACCGTTTAAAAGCGCTAACAGAAAATTTCATCCCAGGGATACTGTAATAGAAATCGGCGGATATAAAATCGGCGGCGGTAATTTTCAGGTGATTGCAGGTCCCTGTTCGGTGGAATCGCCTGATCAGATTATAAGCGTGGCTGAAAGCGTTAAGGCTTCCGGGGCCGCACTGCTGCGGGGCGGAGCTTTCAAACCGCGCACATCACCCTATGCCTTCCAGGGCCTGCGCTCCGAGGGTATCGAGCTTTTACTTGAAGCCAAAGCCAGAACCGGCATGCCGATTGTTACGGAAATTATGAATGCTGTTCATCTGCCCTTATTCGAACATGTTGATGTAATCCAGGTTGGCGCGCGCAATATGCAGAACTTTGAATTGTTAAAAGAACTGGGACAGGTTAAAAAACCGATTCTCCTGAAACGCGGATATGCAAATACGCTGCAGGAACTTTTAATGAGCGCCGAATATATCATGGCGGAAGGAAATAAGGATATAATTCTGTGCGAAAGAGGGATAAGAACTTTTGAAACATATACAAGGAACACGCTCGATCTGTCCGCAGTCCCCGTGCTGCGCGATTTAACGCACTTGCCTGTAATAATTGATCCAAGCCATGCGATAGGCGTGTCCCGTTATGTGAAATCACTTGCTCTGGCCGCTGTTGCATGCGGCGCGGACGGACTGATTATCGAAGTGCACAATGATCCGCAGAATGCAGCGTGTGACGGCGCGCAGTCTCTTACGCCGGAACAATTCGCGGACCTTGCCGAAGGAATCCGGCGGATACGCAAGGTGATCGAAACATTATGAACATAGGTATTACAGGGCTTGGGCTGATTGGCGGTTCTTTCGCCAAGGCATATAAGGCTGACGGGCACACGGTATTTGCGCACGACACTGATAAAAGTATAATGGATTTTGCAGTTCTTTCAGGTGCAGTTGACGCTCCTCTGGACAATGATACGCTGCGCAAATGTGAACTTATCGTTATAGCGCTGTATCCGCAGGCTGCGGTAGAGTACTTGAATAATACTGCAGATAAAATACCGCCGGAAACGACAGTCATAGACTGCTGCGGTACAAAGAAAAATGTATGCAGCACGGGGTTTCAGCTGGCGGCGCGGTATGGATTTACCTTTGTCGGCGGTCATCCGATGGCAGGCACAGAACAGTCAGGATTTAAACACAGCAAGGTAAACATGTTTAAAGGCGCATCCATGATAATTGTACCGCCCGTGTTTGACGATATCCTGTTTCTTGAGAAAATAAAAAATCTGCTTGCGCCGGCGGGTTTTGGAAAGCTGACCGTTACCACTGCGGAAAAGCACGATGCAATGATAGCGTTTACTTCGCAGATGGCGCATCTTGTATCCAATGCGTTTATTAAAAGCCCGACTGTATTTAAACACAAGGGTTTTTCCGCAGGGAGCTACAAGGACTTAACGCGCGTTGCCTGGTTAAACGAAAAAATGTGGACAGAGCTTTTTATGGAAAACCGTGAAAATCTATTAAATGAACTTGATTTGTTTATTGCATCCCTGACGCAATACAGGGACGCGCTTCTGTCAGAAAATAACGATATGCTTCAATCCCTGCTATACGACGGAAAGTGCCTGAAGGAAGATGTGGACAGACGTTAAAAACAAGAATATAAAATAAACAAATGCTGGACAAAATCCGGTAAACCATGATATACTAACTATCATTTCAATAAGGAGAAGCCATTTATGTTAATTAACAAGGCGGACAAATTAGTAAAAAAGCTTGATTTTCGCGGCACAAAAATTGAGTACCTCGACAAGGTATCGTCGAAGGATTTGCTCTTGATAGTAACTGCGATGGAGCAACAGGTTAACGTGCTGGAAAAGTTTAAGGCAACAGACCTTACACCCAAAGAAGGCTGCTGGTCACAGACCGTATACAATCCCATTATGGAAGCCTGCAAACAGTGCGTAAAAGAACCGGAAAAAGCAAAGAGCAATGCCAACCGCTTGCTGGGAGTTATTATAAAATCAGCGCTTATAATGTCACCGCTTTTATTCCGCCAAACAAGTGAAAAAGAATTCGAAGGCGCTACATACGCAAGAGAAGCGCTGGATATCTAAAATAAAAATTTTTAATTGAGGCTGTCCAGGGAAGTAAATCCTGGGCAGTCTTTTTTTTATGCCCGAAATGCTGCAAATATTTAACATATTTATGAATAACCGCCATTTGCCTGCAGGTTTTTGTTTAAAATATAAATTTTTGTTTTATTCTTCTTGAAAAATGTTGCTTTATCGGTTATCATAAAAAGGTGTTTATTAAGAATAATCGCAGAAAACCGCATGTATCACCCTATTTTATTATCTCTATTTTTATAATAGCGGCGCTGCTTGTCGTAATTCCCATGATAACTATTTATATACTAACTCAGGCATATGACAGTCAAATCAAGAACGAAACGCGCAAGGTATCTGTCTCCATTCAGCAGACAGTGAATTCCTTTATGAAAGGCGCATATAATTTAAGTTATGAGCTGTCATTAAACCGTAATACGCTTCATGCGCCTGCAAACGGTCCCAACGCAGGGATATCTCCGATACTCGCATACAGCGCAGAACGCAATGATTTTTTGGAACTTTTATATGTAACGAATACAATGAGGGACTCGTTAACCCATAATTACGGCTTTCAGGTTTCCAGATCGGAAGGGACATTGGGCGACCGCAGCAACCGGTGGTGGTTTTTGCAGATAACAAAAACCATGCAGCCCTTTGTCGCACGTTCATATATATCCGTGACAACAGATATGCCGTGTACGTCTGTTTTTATTCCCATGTACAATGATCATGGCGAGATGACGCATATTTTCGGCGCTGATATAAGCCTTGCGTATATGCAGGAGCTGGTTAATAAATTTGCCAATCCCGGCGGCGGGATGTTTTCGTTTATAATTGACGGCGAAGGCGTTGTGATTGCGCATCCTGATGATAAATATCTGGAGACGCTTACAAACTATAAAACGCTGGTTCGCACATCTGCTGTAATGGATGCGTCGGGAAAAGCGCTCCGGGGTTCGGACGGAAACATTATCACTGAAGATGAAGAGTTTTATATCTCTGATGGTTTTAAATCTGTAATTACAACAGTAATGAACGGGAACCGCGGTCTTGAATTGGTTAATTATAAAGACGTAATTTATTACATGAGCTATGAGCCGATTACCCTGCCAGGCTTTTCGGATTCATGGTCTGTTTTAACGCTGCAGGACAGAGATGCTGCAATGCGCGTAATATCGCAGCTTTTTATTCAGGTGACCCTGATAATTATAGTTGTGCTGATAGTTTTTATTATTTTGATTTTTAGATTTCAGGAAAAACTGGCGGCGGAAAGCTCTACGCTCCAGATGATGTTTGATTCCATTCCTGATTTGTTATTCTGCAAGGATCTGGATTTAAATTATTCGCGGTGCAATAAAAGTCTTTTAAATTATTTTAACATAAATGATAAAAATGATCTTGTTGGAAAAAATGATGAAAGCGGACTTGGGATGCCGGAAGTTATGGCGGATGAATTCAGGTCTATGGATCGTAAGGTCATACAGGAGAATAAGGTACATAAATATGAGGAATACGTTACAGCCCATGACGGAACTGTCCGGCTTTTTGAAACAAATAAAATTCCTCTTTCATTAAATAGCAAGCTGGTGGGAATATTGGGAATTTCCCGTGATATAACAGAACGAAAATCGATGGAAGAGGCCGCGAAGAAAGCCAATAAAGCAAAAAGCGCTTTTCTAAGCACAATGAGCCATGAAATCCGCTCTCCCATAAACGCCATAAGCGGAATGACAACAATCGGCAAATTATCCGCCAGCACAGAAAAAAAAGACTATGCCTTTGACAAGATTGAAGCGGCTTCAAAGCACCTTCTTGGCATAATTAACGATGTTCTTGATATGTCCAAGATTGAAGCTGATAAACTTGAGCTTTCGCCTGTCAGCTTTGAATTTGGAAAAATGATACAGACTGTTATTGACATCAGCAATTACCACGTTGTCAAGCGCAGGCAGAATTTTTGCGTAAACACCGATGAAAATATACCGGCTGTGCTGATCGGCGATGATCAAAGGCTTTCGCAGGTCATAACAAATCTTTTGTTTAACGCTTTCAAGTTCACGCCGGAAGAGGGTTCAATTCAGCTTGATTCGCAGTTAATAAAGGAAGAAGACGGCAATTGCTTGCTGCAATTCTGTGTTTCAGATAACGGAATCGGCATAACTGAAGAACAAAAAGAAAGGCTGTTTTGGTCTTTTGAACAGGCCGATGCCAGCACATCGCGAAAGTACGGCGGTACGGGTCTTGGACTTCCCATTTCAAAGCGCATAGTGGAATTGATGGACGGCAAAATATGGGTTGAATCCGAACCCGGAAACGGAAGCAAATTCATATTTACAGTTATGCTGAAACGCGGCGAAAAAAACGAGGCGGATAATGATACAAAAACTGCTTTCGTTCATAACGGTTCTGCTGATGATTTATCGGCTTATACAATACTGCTTGCAGAGGATATAGAAATAAACCGCGAAATTATTCTTGAATTTCTCAAACCGACTAATTTGAATATTGATTGCGCAGAGAACGGAGAAGCGGCAGTTCGTTTGTTTTCCGAATCGCCGGATAAATACAATATGATTTTCATGGATATACAAATGCCTGAAATGGACGGGTATAATGCAACACGCGCAATAAGAAGCATAGAGGCGAAATTGGCGGAAAGCGGAATTAGAAAGCAGATTCCCATAATAGCAATGACAGCAAATGTTTTCCGTGAGGATATTGAAAAATGCCTTGAAGCCGGCATGAACGGGCATGTCGGAAAGCCCGTTGATTTCAGCGAAGTGATTTACCACCTGCGGCAGCATTTGCATTAAACATTCAATAATGGGAGGCTGCGTATAGCTTTTATCCCTTCATAATCCATATACCGTATAGGTTTTTCTTTTGCTTTTTTCGTGAAATAGTGATATAAAGAGTAATGTTAACTCTTGTAAATGATAAGTGCATTCCTGCCGATTTGCCGGAAATTCATATCTCCAGAACAGAATTAATGAAAAAACTCAAAATAGCGGCTCTGGGTCTTTATATATATATCGGGGCTCCGGCAGGTTCCGGAAAAACGGTAACCGCGCTTCTTTGGAATTCTATCTGCGGGCGGAAACCGCTTTGGATTAGCCTTGATGCCTATGATAATGCGCCTTCTGTGTTCTACAGGCAATTATCTGCGGTTCTGTGTTCTACGCAGCCCAAAAATAAAAACATGCTTTCTATTCTGGAAGATACCGCTTTTTCATCATCGCCTGTTGAAAATACAATCAGGATAATTGCGGAAATGCAGTTAGATGATAAAAATTTATACACATTAACCCTGGACGATCTTCATCTGATAAGCAATATGGATATACTTAATTCTCTTCCTGCGGTGCTAAAGAGGCTTCCCCGGTCTTTTATTGTATTATTTTTATCGCGTAACGCGCCGCCTGAATCTTTTTTTAATACAAAGACAGGAATATTAAAACAGGAAAATAGCGTTATAAACATGGAACACCTGCGCTTTTCGGAAAAAGAATTAAAATCCTATTTTTTAAAACTTGGCCGTGTTATTACAGAGGAAGAGACAGCTCTTGTTCTGATGGTAACAGAGGGGCTTGCTATCGGCATTAACGCTATCGCAAAAAGCAAAAAAATAGAAAGCGGCAATACCGAATATGAATTTGCAAATTATATACGCGAACATCTGTGGGAAAGCTGGGACAGTGATTTACGCGATTTTATGTTAAAGACTTCGATTGTTAGTGAAATAAACGAAAAACTTGCAGTTACTTTAACAGGACTAAAAAATGCAGAGAAAACATTACAGAACCTCTGCGCCGCAAATATTTTTATAAGTCATGTTGGAAAAGATATGTACCGTTATCATCATCTGTTTCTTGCATTCCTGCGTGATATGGCAAAAGAGAGTAAGATTAATCTTGCCGGTTTAAATAAAGCGGCGGCAAAATATTACCTTGATGCGAGACAGTACCTTCTTGCCAGGCATTATGCTGTGCAAAGCGGAAATGATAATATGATTTTCAAGGTTATACATCAGTTTAATCAATATACAAACCCTGCGTTTGACGAGTATGAGGCATTTTCCAGATTGTTCAACCGGAGCATCCTGGATAAAGGAATCTGCGACAGTCATCCTTATCTTTATACATCTATGATGGAAGCGGCATGGATTTCCGGTGACAGAGAAGCAGTAGAACTTTACTGGGACAAGCTCAGGCACTACCTTCCCGTAATTGCCGTGAAATATCCAAAAATTCTGGAAACGGTAATTTTAGAACTTGCCGCAGATTATCGTAAACCTTTTCCCCAGCTTGTGGATGAATTCAACAATATGCCGCCCATCCCCCGCCTTGACAAACATTATCAGGTTTCTACCTTTTCTCTTCAATTGCCTTTTATCCACCGCAGCCTGAGGGATTTCTCTGATTTATCCGAATATGCAGACAAGGGCATGATGGAAAAACTTGATAAAAGTTTTGGGCTGTTGTTAAAAGATATGTATAAAACGATAATGTCAAGTTTTTTTTCCGCTATCCTTCTGGAAAGAAACAAGATTGAGGAAGCCTTAAAGCTTGCCATTCAGGCTAATGAAGAAGCGGCAAAAGTAAAAAACCCGGAAGCGATTTTTACAGCTTACAACCATCTTTCTGCCGTATATTTTGCAATGGGAAACGAAGTTTTACTGAGAGAAACGCTGGCAAAAACAGAAAATTATATAGCGCAGTCAGGCGCAAGATTTTTGGATCGTAATTTTCTTGCATGGAAAACAAAAATAAAACTGATGGATGCGGATAAACATGCGGCCGAGGAATGGCTGGATAATTATTTTGTCAATGATGATGATGACAGCAAGCAAAGTTCAACTGTTCCCCTGTATAAAATCTTTCAGTGTTTTACTACTGTCCGCGCTTTAATTATTTTAAACAGGGGCTCAAGGGCAATGGCTCTTATTAACAGGATTATTCAATTTGCCCGCGACTATCGCCGTCCCATGGATTTAGCCGAAGCGCTTACATTAAAGGCCTGCATGGAGTGGGCGTCCGGCCGCCGCGCCGAAGCTGCCGGCATTCTGGAAGAAGCGCTGCTCCCGATGCAGGAAAAACGTTTTATCCGCATAATTGCCGATGAAGGCGCGGCAGTTGTTCCAATACTTAAACGCATCGCTTCTTCATTGGGTGAAAGTCCGGCTGCTCTTGACAGAACTTATATAACAGAAGTAATTTTAGCGGCCAGCGAAGTTGCAAACCGGTGCTGCGGCATTTTGGCTTTTTTCAAAAAAAGCGGCAAGCCTGTAAAGCTTTCCAAACAGCAGACAAAAATGCTTGAACTTTTGGCAAAAGGATATAAAAATGCGGAAATCGCCAAAATGACAAATGTTTCCGTCGCAACTGTAAAGTGGCACTTAATGCATGCCTACGAGAAACTGGATGTTAATAATTCAATAGACGCTCTTTTAAAAGCAAAGTCGCTTGGCTTGCTGAAATGATACCATCAAAATAATAAAAGAATTTATCTGTTTTTCAAATGAACGGTAAGCGTAATGCGGGTTTTTGAATGATGTTCATTTACCTTTAGGCAATAATAATCTATTATCTGCTTCAAGTAAAACTTTTAGCTGTTGTCTTGCCATTTCATTAAGTCTAACAAGCCGTTCCTGTTGTGGTACTTTATCATTTATTAAGATTGAGTTGTAACTTTCCATATTCGCAAGTACAAGTAATTGATGTACTGTTGAAAAATCTCTGATATTGCCTTTTTTATCTGTATTTTTTTCACGCCATTCTTTTGCGGTTTTGCCAAATAGAGCAACATTTAATAAATCCGCTTCATCAGCATATATAAAAGATTTTTGTTTTTTAGTAAGGGTTGGAACAATCAAATTTTCTTTGATAGCATCCGTGTGTATATGATAATTGACTTTCGCAAGTTCCCGTTTTGCCGACCATTGTAATTGTGCCTGTTCTTGTTCCTTTAACCGTTGAAATTCAATAATCATGTACATTTCAAATTCCACAGAAAGCCAGCTTGCGAATTTGAAAGCAACATCCTTATGTGCAAGTGTATCGGCATATCGGCCCATACCGCCTGAAGTTATACCTATTGCGTTAACAGTCTCGCACCACCTCTTTGGGGTCATAACAAAACCGTTTCGGCCTGCGTCCTTTTCAACTCTCTCAAATTCGAGGGAGTTGAATTTTTCATTATGTAAACGTTCCCAAATTCCAAGGAATTCAATTGTGTGTCTGTTTCTTAACCAGTCGTTTATTACATCGCTTGGATACTCATTTTCCCGAAAGCGGGCAATATCACTTATGGAAATGTAATCGTTTTCGTTAAGACGTTTGTGCTTTATAGAAATTCCCTTGACTTCAAACTTCACACTCATATTTCATTTTAATAAAGTACTTGTTTTTTGTATAGTCGCTTGGACTGCTGGCATTAAATCAAACCCTGAAATGATACAGCATACCGAAATGAATGTTTCGATATAAGGCAAAAAAAATAAATAAAAACCCTATACCGTATAGTTGTAAAACATTGCAAGCGGGTTAATAATATACACATGAAAAGGATAGTAATATTTTTGTTATTGTGTCCGCTGCTGCTTGCAGCCTGCGAGCTATTCGACGG
>Ga0123356_10000457_pt1 | contig 45657 bp, 34 predicted proteins | sample TergutEmb28metaG_2_FD_92546 | JGI IMG/M metagenome (GOLD analysis project Ga0123356, IMG submission 92546) | Embiratermes neotenicus P3 segment gut microbial communities from Petit-Saut dam, French Guiana - Emb289 P3 | ecosystem: Host-associated > Arthropoda: Insects > Digestive system > Gut ...
GACAACACAAGTCACCGCCTGATCACCCGGCAGATCGACATAGAACCCACCCGACACACCAGCCGCATTAGTAGTCGCGACGCTTTGGCTCGGATTATTGGTTAGATGACAAGTCGCCACCAGCCCCGACTGTTGTAGCAACTCCCAATCAGTCTTATTGGATTGAGTCACCAAAACCGTGGTAGTGCCCGTAGCCGAAGTCACTGGCAAAGGCAACGCCGCCAAACCCGAAGCGTTGGTCGTGTCCTGAACCTGGGCCGTGGTGCCAATCGCCGCCGTGTAATGCCAACCCTGGGCCGGCGAACCAGTGGTGGCATTCACCGACGCCTTGTCCTGGTTAGGAGAAGCTTCACGCGACAACACTTGTAGCGGGGCAGTGAAATACTGGCCGTTCACCACAACACAAGTCACCGCCTGGTCACCCGGCAGGTCCACATAGAACCCACCAGGCACACCAGCCGCATTAGTGGTCGTGACGCTTTGACTTGGACTATTGGTCAGATAACAAGTCGCCACCAGACCAGACTGCTCAAGCAACTCCCAATCGGTCTTGTTTGTCTGGGTCACCAAAACCGTGGTAGTGCCCGTAGCCGAATTGACTGGCAAAGGCAAAGCGGCCAGGCCAGAAGCGTTGGTCGTGTCCTGAGCCTGGGCCGTGGTGCCAATCGCCGCCATGTAATGCCAACCCGAAGCCGGGCTACCAGTGGTGGCATTCACCGACGACTTGTCCTGGTTAGGCGACGCCTCACGCGACAACACCTGCAACGGGGCAGTGAAATATTGCCCATTGACGAAAACACAAGTCGCTATTTCGCCGGCCGGTAGGTCAAGGAAAAAGCTATCGCCCGGCCCAGGAGTCGTGGACAGGATCGTGTTCTGGTCAGATTTGAGAAAACACGTGGCGTTCACACCGGACTGTTGCAGCAGTTCCCAGCCGATTTTTGTTGTTTGAGTGACAAGCACCCGGGTGGTGGTGTTCGGTGTGATCGGGACTGGCAGGCTGACCAGACCGGTGTCGTCAGTGGTCCCGTCGACCTGCTCGCCGCTCGAAACGACCTGGGCGGTGTAATGCCAATCCGAAGCCGCAGCACCGGTCAGCCTGTTTACATATGCCTTGTTCTGGTTGACGGGCGCCTCACGCGCTTCGATTTCCAGGGCGGCGGTGCATCGGCCGGCAGCTATTTCCTCGAGATATGTCGACACCTGGGCAAAATTGGCGGCCAAATAGTAGTCACTGTCCAGTGTCCGTCCACTTATGGACTGGAGTGAAGTGGGTGAAACCGAGACTTGGCCCACGCCAAATCCAATCACCCGTGTCCCGGCCAGTTTGAGGGCATTGGCAGCCTGGGCGCCGGCTGGGTCGTCTGACGGGGCGCCGTCTGTCATGAAAATGACCACGTCGGTTGGGTTACCAGCATTGATCACATTGCGCAAAGGGGGGCCATAGTTGGTGCCACCAGTGGCCCGCCACCCACTGTAAGTAGCCTTGACCTGGTCGGCCCCCGCTTGTGTGCGAATCGAAATGGGCGTTGTCCGATTAGTCATTCCGGGGATTGGAGAAACGTTTGAGAAGGAATAGACCGTGAAGGTCGTGTCTGTCCCGGTCAAGGCGTCGACAAAGACGTCGGCCGCGTTGGTCATGTCCCGCTCGTAGCCGGCCATTGACCCGGAATAGTCCATCACCAATGCCACGTTGAGTGAACAGCCGGCCGGCAGGGGCGGGTTCGGGGCAACCAAATGGAGTGCCGGCTGCTGCAGCGTGCGGCCGAACCTGTTGTTCATGATGCTTGTTTGGAACTGGCTGGCCGGATTGGCGGTGTTGTGAACAAAGACCCACCATTCGCTGCCGGCAGGTGTTTGCACTCTCCAAGTCTCGCCTGAGTGGTTCTGGTGGTAGGAGGCAGGCACAAAGAAACTGCAAAAGCCGGCGGTATCAGACACACAGGTCGACCAGTTTTCACCGACCGGCGTCCAGGTTGGTCCCGGACCTAGAACCGCCAGTTCGAGCTCAATCCCCCCCATCGTTAGTGGCTGAGCCGCTACCACGCCAGCGATGTGGGTGCCCCACAGAGGGAACTGTAATTCCACTTCGTCCGGTTCGACCGCCTGGGCCGGCGGAGTCAGGGTTGGCGCCGCTAGCACAGGCACGACCAACGCCAAAACGGCGCCAAAGGCCACCAAGGCTCGAGAAAATAACGTAACGGAGGGGGCGCCTAGACGCCCGACCGGCAGCTCCAGTGCCATCGTCGGTCATCCTTACTGGGTTGTCGAATCGGGACTAGGTTTCCTGAGAGCTTAGTGGTCGACCCGACCCGGGCTGTAGGGCCACGCCGTCGCCACGGGCCAGACTCGGCCCATACAGCGCTTGGTCCGGGCCATCGCCTGCCACTAACCGGGTGTCGAAATGGGCCGTGGTAGTCGCCTGTCGTGGGGTTATGCGATCCGCCCGAGGCCAAAGCGTCACCTGCTACCGATTCCCAGCCGAGCGACATCGGCCGCCCAGAGCCCATCAAAACATCTAGGTGGTAATGCCCACCGTGCCTTGACAACACCACGGTGGCGAGCTGACTCATGCTAGGCGCGGTGCTGCGCCAAGCGGATTCGGCTTGAATGCCTGAGCCGTCTTCCAATCAGCGCCATGGTCAGTGCCAGCAGCACGGTTCCTAGCAGGGGCACCAGGCTGCCGGTAACGGGCAGGCCGCCGGCCGCGGACCCAGGCGGCGACCCAGGCGGCGAGCCCGGCGGCGTGAAACCGGCGTTGGCGGCGTTGCGAATCGTCACGGTGGTGACTGGATCGGCCGCACCGAGTAGCAGCGTCTTCGGGACGACGTCACAGGTCCCCCAGGTCATACCGTCGATCGCCGGTGGGGTGGCCTCAGTGAACGTCAGGGTGTCGCGGTGATGCAGTTTTGGGCCGTTGATGATTTTGCCGTCGGCCGTGATGGTCAAGAACCCGGGCAAAGCGTTGCCGTCGGCATCGGTGGTGACAGGCCGGCCGCTTAGATCTTCCACAGTGTAATCAACCCGGAACTGGGTGCTGGCCGGAACCAAATTGGCGCCGCTGCCGTGGACCACCTTTTGAATACGGAACGAGGCATCAACCTGGGGAAGGATAATCGAAACCCTTGGTGTGGCTTGATTGGCAACCTCAACGACCACCGGGTTGGCAGCGTCCAGCACCAGGGTCGAGGGACTGATGACAACGCTGCCCCAGGTGTAGTCCGCCCCCGGCAGGGCAGGGTCCTCAACAAAGGTAATCCGGTCACCGTGGTGCAGCCCGGACAGCCCGGTGACAATGTCGCCCTTGGCATTAATCGTCACGGTCCCCGTTCCAACTGGGCTGATATCCGGCAGGCAAACGGAAATCAGGGGGTTGGTGACAGTATGTGAATGGCAGGCGTTGTAGTGCACTGTGAACGTTTCGTTATCGTCAACAAGGCCTGTGGCGCCGGTTACCTTCTTGTAGATTTGCCAGTCGAGCGGGACCACGGGCAGCTCGATATCGGGATCCTGCGGGTCGAGCGCGGTGTTGGTGACGCTGATGGTCATGCCCCCGGCGTTGGCGGCATCTAGCCGCAGGCTACTTGGCACTATTTCGACGTTCCCCCAGACCAGGCCGCTTTGTGGGGCCGGCGCTAACTCGGTGACGGTGACCCAATCACCATTGTGCAAATCCTGGGGCGTGCACCACGGAACGCCTGGGACTATCTGGATTGTGGCCGGTAGTGGGTCGCCGTTGGCGTAGGTCGTGACCGGATTGCCATCAAAGTCGACAACAGTGAAGCTGACTGTGAAGGCGGTGCCAGCTGCGACCAGATTCCCCGGATCATCCAGGGTTTTCTCGATACAGAAGGGGACAGTGATAGTTGGATCACCGGTGCTGATGCCCAGGAAAGCCTCATTGGTCACCGTGACGTCGACTGGCGGCGTGGTGTTGCCATTGAGCACTATGGTGCTCGGGTCGATGGTCGCGTTACCCCAGTACCAACCAGTGGGAGGATCAGGCAGCGGGGTGACCTCCCTAAAGGTGACCCGGTCGCCGTGGCGCAGGATCGGTCCGTCCACCACCGTGCCATCGCCACGCAAAGTCAGGGTCGCCGGCAGCGGGTCACCCTGGGCGTCGAACAGCACCGGGGCGCAGGCGTCAATCGGGGCGACCGGCGGGGGGTCAAGAGGCCGGCAGACGCTGAACTCAACTGCAAACTGGGTGTTCGCCAGAGCGCCAGCGGCCTGGGGTGGTGTGATGTTCTTGTGAAGCCGGAACGTCGCCGGAGTCGCGACGGGCCGGGTCGCCCGGTTGGTCACGGTGACGAGTTGACCTGGGCTGCCGCCGCCGATGACGATGGTGCTGCCGGGCGTGAAGGTGACGTTGCCCCAGTTGACACCCGGGATAGCCCCTGGGGTGGCTTCCTGGAAGCTGACAAGATCCCCGACCAGGAACTGCGGTCCGTTGACGATGGTGCCGTCAGCCAGGATGGTGAGGGTAGTTGGCAAGGCCACCCCGTCTTCACTCTGGGTCAGGTCTGTGCAAACCGCGCCGCCAAGCTCAGGTCGGCAAGCGGTGACTAGAACCGTAAAAGCGGTGGTGGGTGGGACAAGCCCTGGAGGATCAGAGTCAACCGCCTTGTTGATCCGGAACGTTCCGGTGGCGTCCTTTGGCACGCATCCAAAGCCATAGCCACCTCGCCACGGGTAGTTGTGGTGCTCACCGCCGCGCCCGGCCCTAACCACGTTGCCGCCCAAGTAAAACCGGCCGTTGGTTGAGGCCGTGACGGTGGAATTGGTGGTGCGTGGGGCCACGATCGAACCCATCACCTGTGAGGACCCGGGAATGTCCAACGTGGTGGCATTCGGGAAGTTCCACAGCAAACCCGAGGCAGCTGCCCCATAGCCTTGGGGGTTGCCGGAGAAATCGTCAACCCGAACTCCATCGAAGGTGACATAGTTGTGCAGCAGAGTGGCAGGGCTGCCGGTGACATTGATGACCACGGGCACTGGAGCGCCATCAGGACCAGTCGGCAAGCCCCTGAAGTCCAAGGCGCCGTTGGCCGCCGTTAGCTGGGCCGCAGTAATAGAGAACACCTGCAGCGGCGCGGAGGCGTTCGTCACGGTGAAGGTCCCGCCGGCATAGGTGCCGGTGGTGGCCAACGCGTTGAGCGCATCGGAGGTGACGGTCAGGTCACTGCCGAAACTGGCCCAAGGCGCAATGGCGGCCGGACCCAAGTTGGTCCGGATGTCACCGACCGCGCCGGTGGCCGAATAGATGGTGCCCGTGGCTGTGCCGCCTATGTCAGCCTTACCGTTGATCAGGTCCGCGCCCATTTGCGCCCCAATCTGCAACGATCCGGGCGGGGTCACTGTGACGTTGCCGCCAACTGCCAGCATCACGCCATCGTGCGGGGCGACAATTCCGGAACCAACGCCAACCACACCAATTCCCAGCCAACTGCCGTTGTTTTGGGTCAGGTTACCTTCGACCACGGTGACACCCTCAGACTCCACGAAAGCTGGATTGAGCGTGTAATCACCGCCTACCCAGGTGGCGTTATTCGCGTCCTGAAAGAACGTGCCGGGAATGCCGACACCAGGCATATTGCCAGTATCAGGACAGTCATCCGGCGACATAACCATGGGTTGGTTGGCGCCCGGTGGCCCGCTGTTGGGTTGGCCCAAAACCGGCGGGGCCGGAATCGCCAGCAGACCAGCGACCAGGCCTAACAGGCCGAGCAAGGCCAGGCTAAGCGCGCCAGCCCGGCCTGCGCTGACATGAAAGCGGCGGCGGATGGCTCCTGCCGAGCCTCGTCCGGCCTTGGCGCCACGCAACTTGCCAGCATCAGAAAAGACCGCCAAGCGCCCTCGGTTACTTTGATTGGGGTGGCCATTTTTGCAGGCACCACCCTCAGATCCACGAAACATGCCACATCCTCATGGTTAATTTGTAAACCGAGGGGGGCGATCCGTCGCTGCCCTCCCTCGCTGGCTCCGCTCGCCAACGCAGGGCAGCGAAGCCCGCTGGACAGCTCACATAATTGGGCTGACTAGTATTTCGAGCGTAGCCTACCGGGACGCTAATCTGCTCGTTTATTTGGCTCGTTGTCTTGATTGTCCCGGAATCCCAGGCCATTCTCGAATCCAGCAGGCAAACGACTCACCGCAGTTTCGACCGGCGTTTTCATCAGTCCTCCCAAGTAGGCCTCGCGCGGTCAGTTGTGCGTCCACCGAGCGCTAAGGAAGGCGTGGAACGGCATGAACGGGCACCATCCGGCACCCCCGTGTCGGCCTGGCGTGTGCGTCATTTGCACAGGTCATGGCCCTAGAGTAGCCGCGACCAACGGCAGGTCGCAGGGTAGCGAAACGCCAATTGTGGAGCTGAGGGGAATTGAACCCCTGTCCGGCCCACGTGAACCAGGTCTTCTCCGGGCGCAGCCTGTCTGCGGGATTTCTCAGCCTCGGCACTCCGACAGGCGAGGTGCCGCCAGGCTCAGCCACCAAAGAGTCCCCAGGCGCCTGGTGGCGTGACACCTGAGCAGTGGGCTTCTAAACGACGCCAGATCCTAGGGCGAAGCCATCCCTAGGCTGACGGGCATGCGCGCTCGCCTCAGGCGGCGAGAGCAAAGCCGGTGCGATTAGATTTAGCACCTATTTTTGTACGTGGAGCGTTTACGAGATAACCACGCCTCCTCGGCCCGCTTCTCCTGCCTCGACGTACACCGTCGAAACCGATCAGCCCCTCTGTTAAGTTGTTTGAGTTGTGCCCAAGGATTCTATGCCATTGGCTTTGGCATCACATCGCTTCGCCCTTTTGTCTCCTAGGATTGGCCCATGGGAGATCACTCCCCAGCCAACCAGGCGGCAAAGGTTGGCGTTGGTGGCCTTCCCAGGCGCCGGCATCGGGCGACTGCCGCCTACTTGGCAACGGCGCTGGCCGCCACGCTATTCCTCAGCGCCTGTACCTCTGTCCCGGCGCCCGATGACGTTGCCACGCTTGAGCAGTCAACCTCACCTACCGCCTCGCTAACCCAGGCGGATACCGCCCGAGAAATGGTCAAATGCCTGGCCAGATCCGGCATCGAAATCGAGGCGAACCCACTCGACGACGGGCAGCTGATCGTTCTGCCACCGTTGGATTCCGTCTCCCACTTGATTGACCCTCAGGGCCTGCGCTTCGGTGGATTCGACCCACAGAAGGTGGACCCTGATCTGGTCGCTGGCCTGTCCCAGGCCATCGACCGGGCCGCGGCCGGCCGCGAAGGCAAGTGGGTCTTTGTGCAAAACGGGGAGGATCTGTCCGTCGAGTTTGAGGCCTGCGCCCAAGAGACCGGCTATTCAAGCCCGGTTGTTGGGCCGGACCCACTCGACGAGCAAGTCGAGCGCCAGCTACAGGCCCAGGCAGCGGCCGAATGGGCCAAATGTGCCCGTGAACACGGCTACCCCGAAATTGGCGATCCTGAGCCGGGCGAGGTCGGGTCGGGAGAATTCCCAACGGTCCTGCTGCCCTTTTCGATCAGCGAAGAGGATCTGACAGCGCTGGTTGCCGCCTGCCCAACCTTCGACCGCCAAGTCCAAGAGGACTTCGACGCCAAATACGACGAGGATCCGAAATCCAACCCCCGTGCCAGCGAGGTGCCCCACTGGCCACGGGTGATGATCGAACTTCAGGGCACCGACAGTCCCCTAGACCTCGACCCTGAGGCGCAGAAGCGCTACAACCGCCTCGACGCCATCATCAACGCCGAGAAGTACGACTACAACGGCGCTGGCTACGGCGACGACTAGCGCCGGACGGGCTGGCCGGCTTTGGAGCGATTGTGCCGTGCCTGCCGAGTTATCTGCCCGCGTGATGGGCCGGTAGTGTTACTACATGCGGCGCCCCCCAAAGCCCCAACGCCTACTGTGCGCGGGAGTGAGGGACACAACTGTGCACAGATCTGTGAGACTCGGCACGCCCCGGCGCCTGCTCCCCGAGCGTTTTGCAGCTGGTCTGGTTGCAGCGGTAATGGCCAGCGGCCTGGTCTTGGTGGCATGCTCTGGCAATTCGCCCGATGACGTGGCCACGCTTGAGCAGCCGACCTCACCTACCGCCTCCCTAACTCAGGCGGATGCAGCCCGGGCCTTGGTCAAGTGCATGGACAGGGCCGGAATCAAAATGGAGCTGATTGAAGCGGAAGACGACCAAGCTTGGGCCGGACCGATGGGCTACTCCTCCTTCGGCACGCGCGACCCAGACGGTTTGCCCGGCTTTGTCGGTGTAGAGACCGCTAGCTACGCGGACTGGCAGCGGCTGGACCAACAGCTCCGGCAAATCGGCCAGGCACGACCAGGCTCATGGATCTTGTTGATCGACGGCCAGGACTATTCCGAAGCCTATGACGCCTGTATCAAAGAGAGCGGCTATACCGAGCCGGGTTTCCAGATGGATCCGGTTGAAGACGCTCGAAATAGGCAGCTCAATGCTGAAGCGGGCGCCGCGTGGGCGGCCTGCGCCCGCGAACACGGCTACCCGAATGTCGACGACCCCGTTCCCGGCAAACCCGGAGACGACGACTACCCAACCATCGTCCTATCCTTTTCGATGACCGATCAGGCCCTCAAGGCGCTGATCGCCGAATGCCCCACCTTCGACCGCCAGATCCAGGAGGAATACGACAAGGCGTCCGAGGACCCTAACTTCGACCCAGACGGCTCTAAATACCCTCGGTGGCCGAGCATTGACTTCGACTACGTCTGGCCTGAAGATCCCAACGACGCCAGTCAGGCGGAGATTGACAGGCTGAATGCTCTTGTCGGCATCACCACCGCCGAGCAAGACGCCTACCGGGGCTCAAGGCTCGAAGGCGACGGGCCTGCAACAATGTTTCTCGGAGGCGGGTGACCGTCCTTGCGGCCATCACTGAGCCGCCAACAACTCGAAGACACATTGCTCGCAAACCAAGGCCATGCGCTTGGCTCAAGCAGCTCGTCCTCACTGCTTGCGGGGCAAATGCGCCAGGTCAACACCCGGTGCGATTGGCCGCTAGTATTATTACATGCGGCGCCCCCCAACGCCCCGACGCCTGTGGGCTAGGCGTCTGCTCCCCTGCCTGACTGCGGCGGCATTAGCCGGCGGCCTGGGCCTGGCAGGTTGCACTGACAATTCGGCCGATGTCGCCTCGCTTGGCACCGCCGGCCCCAAGAAGGGCCAACCGACCCAAGCTGACACCGCCCGCGCCCTGGTCAAGTGCATGGACAGGGCCGGAATCGAGATGGAGCTCATGGAGGAGGAAGGTGACCAAGCCTCGGTAATGCCCAAGGACTTTTCCATCTATGCCCAAGGCAACCCTGACGGTGGTTGGGGAGCTGCCGGCGACGAAGGTGCCACAGAGGCTGATTGGGACAAGCAAAACCAACTGATGGACAGCCTGGCAGAGTCCAAACCCGACTCGTGGATCCTGGTGATTGACGGCGAGGACGTCTCCGAGGCCTTTGACGCTTGCGTCAAGGAAAGTGGCTACACCGAACCGGAGTTCCAAGTGGACCCGGTTGAGGATGCCAAGCAAAGGCAGCTTGACGCCTCGGCGGGCGCCAAGTGGGCGGCCTGCGCTCGCGAACACGGCTATCCAAACATCAAGGACCCCGTTCCTGGAAAACCCGAAGACGACTACCCAACCGTGGTTCTGCCGTTTTCAATGACCGAGGAGGCCCTAGAGGCGCTGGTCGCCGAGTGCCCCACATTTGACCGCCAGGTCCAAGAGGACTACGACCAGAAATCGCAAGACCCAGAGTTCGACCCGGACGGCTCAGAGTATCCGCGCTGGCCAAACATCGATTTTGACTACGTCTGGCCTGAAAACCCAGACGATGTCGATCCCAATATCGAGCAGAAGTGGGACCGTTTCTGGGAAATCCTATTCGCCGAGCAGAACGCATACTACGACTCTTTGTCCGGCGATGGCGGATACTCGGTCTCGGTCTTCGGGGGCGGGTAACCGACGTGAACGTAGCCCCCAGGCTGAGTCCCCTTGAGGGCCCATGACGGCCGGATCAAAGCCCAGGAAGTGGCTTAAGCCGCTTATCATCACCACGTCGATTGCCCTGGTGTTGGCGCTAGGGGCTGGGCTGGCGGTGTGGCTGGGCCAGCGGCAAGGTACTGGCCAGGACAAGGCCGAAATCCACACCGCCCAGGTCGAACTGACCTCGCTGACCGCCGCCTTGGAGCTGACCGGATCACTCGGCTACGGCAAGCCACAAGACCTTGGCGGCGGCGGCGGCATAGTCACCAAGGTGCCGAAGGCCGGCCAGGAGTGCCAGGCCGGAGAGGTGCTACTAGAAACTGAGGGCAAGCCTGTGTTCTTGCTGCATGGGGACACGGTTATGTACCGGGACATCAAAGCTGGCACCTCGGGCCCAGATGTCACCGCCCTGCGAGCCGCATTGACTGAGCTGAAATACGACGCTGGCGCCGCCTCGCCCATCTATGACGCTGCCCTATCAAAGGCCATCGACAGTCTCTATGCCAACGCCGGCTACGCCTCGCCATCGGAAGACCCCGAGGCCAAAAAAGCCAAACAAGAAGCCGAACAGGCCCTAATCCAGGCCAAAGCCGCCCTCAGCGAGGCCGGCAAGACCGACCAGGCCGCCCTAGCCCAAGCCGAAGAAGACGTGCTCAAAGCTCAGCGCGAGCTGGCCAACCCGCCTGAAGGCATGAGCCGGGAAGACGCCCGTGGCGCCCTGCGCGTAGCCCAGGCAGCTCTCAACGATCTGAAAGCACCGCGGGACACCAGCGCTGAACAAGCCGCAGTGGCCGCGGCCCAACAAGCGTTCGACGACGCCTTGCTGACGCCGGTTGGGCCGAAAGACATACTCATGGTGCCGACCGAAACGCTGCGGGTGGACCAGGTCAAGGTCAACCCCGGGGCGCCAGCTGATTCGGTTGTGGTGACCTGGACCGACACCACCATCTTTGCCAACGTCGAACTGACCGACGCCCAGAGAGCCAGCTTTTCGACTGGCGCTGAGGTCAAGGTGACCTTGTCCAACGGCGAAGTGGTGGACGGCAAGGTTGGCGAGTTGACCGAATCCACTGTGGATGAGATGGGCCAGTTCTTCCCAGCCAAGGCCCGCATTGACATTGAGGACCAGGATGCCCTGGCTGAGGTTGGGCTAGGTTCGGTCAAAGTTGACCTGGTACAGGACACTGCCAACGAGGTCTTGGTGGTACCGGTGACCGCCCTGGTGGCGTTGGCCGAGGGCGGCTATGCGGTCGAACTGAAAGACGGCACTCTAGTTGGGGTCGATGTGGGCCTGGTGGCCGACACCCGCGCCGCCATTACACCGACCACCGGTGAGCTGAACGAGGGCGATGAGGTGATCATCCCTTGAGGCCAGCCCAGGGTCTGCCTCATTTGGCCTTGCGTGGCGCCTCGAAGACCTATCCCGGCAACCCGCCCATCCACGCCTTGGACAACGCTGACCTGGATATCGCGCCGGGTGAGCTGGTGGCGGTGGTGGGGCCGTCCGGTAGCGGCAAAACCACCATGTTGTCTCTGATGGGCACGCTCGACCAGCCGACCTCCGGTGAGGTTTGGGTCGACGGGGTTAACACCGGGCAGTTGGGTGAGGCCGCCCGTTCGCGGCTGCGCTCAGACAAGATCGGCTTTGTCTTCCAGCAGTTCTATCTGCTGCCTTCGCTGACTGCTTTGGACAACGTTGCCACCGGCATGCTCTACCAGGGCATTAGCGCGTCACGGCGGCGCGCTTTGGCGATGGAAGCTTTGGGCCTGGTCGACCTGTCCAACCGGGCTACGCACCGGCCCGGTGAGTTATCTGGCGGCGAGCAACAGCGGGTGGCGATAGCCCGGGCCATGGCCGGCGGGCCGTCGATATTGTTCGCGGACGAGCCGACTGGCGCGTTGGATCAGGCCTCTGGCAGGCGGGTGCTTGAAGCCTTACGCCAGGCCAACCAGACCGGCGCCACTGTGGTGGTGATCACCCATGATGAGCACCTGGCCGAGGACTTCGACCGGCGTGTGGTCATGTTGGACGGCCGGATCGTGGCCGATGCCGGCCCATCAGTTGCCTGGGATGCCTCACCTGAGGAGACAGTGGTGTTATGAGACTGTCGCGGCGCCGCCGCCTGCGGCCAGGCGACGTGGTGGCAACAGCCACCTTGGGGCCGCGCACGCGACTGGTGCGTTCGCTGCTTTCGGCCGTGGGAATCGCCATCGGCGTTGCCGCCCTGGTGGCCATGCTGGGTTTGCCAGCTTCGAAAACAGCCCAGTTCGAGAAAGAGCTAGACGAGGCCGGTGCCAACCTGGTCAGGGTTTATCCCGGCCAGGACATGCAGACCCAAGCGACCTACCCTTTGCCAGAGACTGCCCCGGCCATGTTGGCCCGGATCCGACCGGTCACCTCGGTCGTCACGACCTGGACGGTACCGGACGGCCGTGTCTACCGCAGCGACCTGGTGCCAGCCAACCAGACCGGAGCCCTCTCGGTGGGCGTGGCAGAGGGCGACTTGCTGGGCACGTTCAAGGTCGAAATGGCCCAGGGCGAGTGGTTTTCCAGGGCCAACCTCGAACTGCCGACAGCTGTGTTGGGATCCTCGGCCGCCCAGTATCTTGGCGTTGGTGTGGGCGCGCGGATTTGGTCCGACCAACGCTGGTGGGCCGTGGTTGGCGTGCTCGAACCGATGATGCTGGCGCAAGAACTTGACGCCACCGTTTTTTTGGCCCGCGGGCCTGTGACCGAGGCCTACCCCGATCTAGAGATCGACGCCGTTTACGTGGCCGCCGCCCCGGCCAAGGCGGCCGCCGTCAAATCTGTCGCCGCGGCCACCGCCAACCCGGCTGATCCTCGCCACGTTTCGGTCGAATCGTTGGCCGACCTTGGTTGGTTTCAGGACATCGCCCTGGACCAGTTCAGGAACCTGGCCCTAGGCCTGGCGGCGATCGCCCTGCTGGTGGGCGGAATTGGCATAGCCAACACCATGGTTGTGGCGGTGATGGAGCGCCGGGGCGAAATCGGCTTGCGCCGTGCCATGGGTGCACGCACCGGCCAGATCGCCCTCCAATTTGTGCTCGAGGCGGCCCTAATTGGATTCACCGGCGGCCTGATCGGTATTGGCCTTGGGGCCTATCTGGTTTTCTTGATCACGGCCTTCCAAGCCTCGGTCTTCGTTGTCCCGACCTGGGTGCTGTTGGCCGGGCCGGGCATCTCAATGCTGATTGGCGCACTGGCCGGCCTGTATCCCTCGATCAAAGCCGCCCGGGTCTCCCCCACTATCGCCCTGCGCGCCATCTGACTCGCCTTGACTTACCCTGGCTGGCTTAGGCTCGCGCTGGCCTGGCCTGGCTAACCCTGGCTAGGGCGACCAGACCTCCACCAACGCGTCGATTTTCTGCTGTGTGATTTGGTCAGGGGTAGCAGCATCTCGGCGCGGTTCGCGTCCGTCCCAGCCCGGGGCGTCATACCCTAATCTGGGTTCAATGTCACCGGCCACGAATCTACTGATCGGACAGGCCTCGAACAGCAGACCGAGCTCGGTTGGGGTGATGCTGAGAGGCAACACCGCCATCGGCTCGGTTTGAAAGCCGTCCGCGCTAAGGGCCTCGACATCGGCGATACCCGGATGGCCGTTGTCCCTGGCGCAGGCAATCCACTCGTTTGTGACTTCTGCTACCGCCTGTTTGAAGGCCAACTCCTGAGCCGGATCAAACCCCCAAATGGGCGGTACGTAATCGATCGTCTCGGCGCATTGCCTGTACGGTTCGGTGAAGTCGCCAGTATCGGAGATCAGATAGCTCCACCCAACGGCATCCGCCGGCGATGACGCGAGTTCCGCCTGGTACTTGGCTTCCAGGTCCCCCATCCTGCGCTGCTTGGCCTCAGCCTCTGCCGGGCTATCGTTTTCCCCTCCGCCCATGTGACACATGCCGTCTTGCTCCTGGCACAGAATCCAGGGTGGATCGGAATCGAACCCGAGTTCTGCCTGGCCGTCATCCCAGATGTTGAGGCGAGCTGGCACACCCTTGGACTGCAGACACTTCACAATCGCCTTCGCAGACTCGACCTGTCTTGAACTCACAATTGATGACACGCTTGGAGTCAGGCTGGCGACATCTTCGGGCCCGGCCGAGCAGGCAGCCGCAACCACCGCGGTGGCGATGGCGCCCAAGACTCGATCAATGCGCAACCTGCGCAGACGCTCGCCTTTCGCCATATGTTCCCCTGGTGTGCGTGCCCTTCAGGGCAATCCTAGGGGTAGTAGGGACTTGGCTGGTCGCCCACCAGACCCACCTGCGGTGCGTCAGATTCGCGCAAAAGGACCGGCGGGTTGGTCATGCTTTGGCCGTGAGGCCCTCTCCAAATGGTGCTGCCGGCAGCTGGGTCTCGCCGCACGGCCCAGCCCTGGTCGTGACGCATTTTGTGGTGCATCCAGCAGACACAAGCCAGGTTGCTGGCACGGGTCTGGGTTTCGGGCTCACGGTATCTTTTGAAAGGCTCAAGGTGATCGAACTGGCACTTGGTGGCCGGCACGGTGCAACCCGGCCAACGACAGGTTTGATCACGGATTATCAGAAGCAGCCCGAGCCAGCCGGACGGCTGGTAACTGCTCGAGGAGGCGCTTTCAGAAGGCCAGGTCGACGGCTCGTCCCAATCCCAGGTGACTTCGGGGATCAGTAGCCTGCCTTTTGGGGGGCTGGGCCCAGATCCCAGGGTGACAAGCCGGCCGGTGGTCTGGTCCGCCACGATCGCCTGGCGATTGGCAAACGCCAGTATGGCATCCAGGTCCGGCCCGGTCACAGTTGAGCCGGAGCCAACCGCCAAGCCCACCGGTTCCCCAACTAACCTTTCAGGAGCATCCGACCGGGCACCGGTCCCAACCCAATCGCCAGGTCCCGCATTGCGCGATCCCGCCGCCACCTGCCCGGACCCCAGCCATGGCGGCCCGGCCCTGGTTTCAGGTATCGGTGGCCGGGCAAGGTTGTCCCCTGGGCCGCCTGGGGGCTGAACCCCGATCCCCGGTCCGGGTGACCGAACTTGGCCCAGTTGCGTTGGGCCCAACTTGACCAGCAGCCGGCCGGTTTCGATGGCCGATCGTTGGCCTGGCGTGAACTTGCCCACTGGAGGCGGGCGCGTATCCGACGGGCGGACTGCGCCCAGAGCCTCCGCACTGACCATGACCAGAAACTTGGCGCTGCGCGCGGTTGACCGCCGCACGCGATCACGTCCGGATGGGCCCGTCCTGACGCGGGCAGGCCGGCCTGCGTTACCTGGCGAAGGCAGTCCGGTGCCCTGAGCCCCGATGAACAGGTCAGCCGGCTCGGCCTGACCAACAGAGTCGACAGGAACTGAGGGCGCGACTGGGGAGGGCCGCGGCACATGGCCGGTTGGGGAGGGCTGCGGCATCGGCTTGGTGCTCGAGGGTGGCGAAATGTGACTGGACGGAGTGGGCCCCTGGTCACTGCTGGTCAAGGAGGACTGGTCGCAGCCTCGCCCGCCGTCTACGTCTGATCGCCCTGCTACCTGGTCAGCCCTTCCGGCGGCCCTGTGAAGACAATCAACCAGCAAATCAGCTTCAGCGTTGGCTAGAGTGCGGCCAGTAGGGGGCTGGCTGTGGGCCTCACGGCTGAGCGACTGTTCAATCAACGTGGCGTCAGTCGAGGAAATGTAGGCCCTTAGCCAAGACATGCCATCTGCCACGGCCGTGACGCTGACATGCCGCTTTTTCATGGCCGTTGTGTGCCGCGCGGCCGCAGTGTCTTGGTGTTCTTGCTCAACTTTGAACCTGGCAACGCGACGCAACTGCGCCGGGTTGGCCGCTGGGGTATCGCTCAACACCCGGCTAATGACTTCGCCGGCGGCCTGGCTGGTCAGTCCCCCGGTCTCCCCTATCAGGGCCGTAGCGCCCTGAAGGCTGGTACTACCGTGATCCATTGCTTCTTTCAGGGCCGGAGCTGCCTGCCGGGCCTGGCCGACTTGTGTCAGGCGAGCGGCGTCGCCGTGAGTTGATCTGGTGGCCCTGGCCAGCCAGTCCACCAATGAACGCCGGTCTTCTTCGTTGCCGGCATGCCGGTCGAACAGTGTGGCCGAAACGTCAGCGGCTTTGCCGTGGCAGGCTGTGGCGACCTGCTCATACAGCGCCACCAAACGCACCTGCTGCGTCGAAGTCAAGCCCCCGGCCGAAGCCAGTTCATCAAGTGCTTTGAAACACTGCCAGTCCCTGGGGCCGGCCCCCAAGGAGTCCAGGACCTCATCAGCGTCACGGACAACCTCAAGGCTAACGGCGCTGCTTGATCCCATGATTCTAGTATAGATGTGCGCTACGACATCGTTAGTCATCACCGGCCCGGCGGCCTGACTAGCGGATCCCACCTGACAAGTTGTCACAGCACACAAGACCCCATGACGAGGCTCCCCAACCAAGGCAGCAGGTGTACCCCACGCCCGGCAAGGCACGCCCAGGCCCGCTCTTAGGCATCAATGCGTTGGCGGTCCAAAGCTCCGGCACCTTCAACAATGAACTCCCGCCGCGGCGCCACCTCGTTACCCATCAGAAGCTCAAAGATCCGCTCGGCCGCCGCCGCGTCCCGCATTGTCACCCGGCGCAGTAAGCGCCGCTCGGGGTCCATAGTGGTCTCGGCCAGCTGGTCGGCGTCCATTTCGCCCAGACCCTTGAACCGTTGGACCGGCTGGGTGTAGCCCCGCCCAGACCGCTCCAACCGGCTTAGCAGCGATTTCAGTTCAGCCTCCGAATAGGTGTAGACATGCTCCGGTTTTTTCGACCGAGATCCAGAAATCTGCACCCGGTGCAGCGGCGGCACGGCCGCATAAACCCGGCCGGCCTCAACTATGGGCCGCATGTAGCGGAAGAACAACGTCAGCAGCAGAGTCCGGATATGAGCTCCGTCCACGTCAGCGTCTGTCATCAAAATGACCTTGCCGTAACGGACCTGGTCCAACTCAAAGGTCCGCCCCGAACCGGCCCCGACCACCTGGATGATGGCGGCACATTCGGCGTTCTTCAACATGTCGGTGATCGAGGCCTTTTGCGTATTAAGGATCTTGCCGCGAATCGGCAACAAAGCCTGAAAGTTCGAGTCCCGCGCCGGCCGGGCCGTGCCCAGGGCCGAATCGCCCTCAACGATGAACAGCTCCGAGCCTTCGACCTCGCTAGACCGGCAGTCGACCAGCTTGGACGGCATTGAAGACGTTTCCAAAGCAGTTTTCCGCCGGGAAATTTCCTTGTGGGTCCTAGCCGCGATCCGAGCTCGCATTTCGGCCACCACTTTGTCCAAGACCACATGGGCTTGGGCCTTGGCGTCCTTCTTAGTGGCGGCCAAGCGCTTGGACAACGCCTTGTAGACCACCTTGGAAACAATCGCCCGCACCGGCGCGGTACCCAGCACCTCCTTGGTTTGGCCCTCGAATTGTGGCTCGGCCAGGCGGACCGTCACCACCGCCGTCAAGCCGGCCAGCACATCGTCCTTTTCGATCCGCTCGGCCCCATCCTTGGCCGAGATCTTCAGCCGCCGGGCGCTAGCCTCGACCGCGCCCCGCACCGCTTTGACCAGACCCTGTTCGAAACCTTGCAGGTGGGTGCCACCTTTGGTCGTGGCGATGATGTTGACGAACGGCCGCACCGTCGTGTCATAACCCGTGCCCCAGCGCAGGGCCACCTCAACCTCGCAGGTTCGCTCGACTTCCGCCGGGTGCAGCTGACCGTCCTCGTCCAGCTGCTGGACAGATTCGACGAATTCACCACTGCCGCGGATATGCCAGGTGTCCTGGATGGCATGGTCAGGGGCGAGATACTCGACATAGTCAACCACTCCCCCAAGGTGGACGAACTCTTCAACTCCGCCGCCGGCGCTGGCCCGGGAATCCTTGACCAACAGCTTCAAGCCGGGCACCAGGAAAGAGGTCTGCCGGGCTCGGTCCTTCAGCGCCTCGATCAAGTAGCCCTGCGGGTCGGGGAAGACTTGGTCATCCGCCCAGTAACGCACGCGCGTGCCGGTCCTCTTCGCCGGGGCTTTGCCGGTCACGGCCAGCAGGCTGGCGTCGGTGAAAGGCCTGAAGGCCGATGCCGGACCCCGCCCGCCGGCATCGTCGAACTCGCCTGGCTCGCCCCGGTGGAAGCACATAGTGCGGACCTTGCCGCCGCGGGTGACCGAGACGTCCATCCGAGCCGAGAGCGCGTTGACAACCGAGGCCCCAACCCCATGCAAACCGCCAGCCGCGCCGTAGCCGTTGCCGGCGCCGCCAAATTTGCCGCCGGCATGCAGCTTGGTGAAAACCACCTCAACCCCGGTCAAGCCGGTTTTTGGCTCAATGTCAACCGGGATGCCACGGCCGTTGTCTTCGACCTCAAGTGAACCGTCGGGGTGCAACGTAATGACAATCTGGTCGCAATAGCCGGCCAAAGCCTCATCGACGGCGTTGTCGATAATCTCCCAGGCGCAGTGCATCAGGCCGCGCGAATCGGTCGAGCCAATGTACATGCCCGGCCGCTTGCGCACCGCTTCGAGTCCCTCAAGGACCTGCAAGTGGCGGGCGGTGTATTGACCAGGCGGCGCTAACGACACCCCAGCAGTCTAGGTATACCCACTGACATCGCTTCTGCCCCGCGCCGGTTTCGGTAAAGTCACTCAGAGGTGGTTAAGCGTGCAGCAGAACATCACCGGCATTGGTTTCATTGGGGGTGGTATGTGGTTTGATGCGACGGTGACTACGACCCAGGCCCAGCGGCTTTCCAGCGCCGACCGCTGTGATCGTTGCGGCGCCCAGGCCTATATCCGGGCCGTGTTTCGAAGCGGCGACCTGCTATTCTGCGCCCACCATGGACGCCGGGCAATGGAGCAGTTGCAGCTAGTCGCCCGCCAAATCGACGACCAGACCGACCAGCTAGGCAAAGCCGACCAACCGGAATGAGCCGGGAGTAAGCCGATTAGCTGAATCAGGCCGGCCGCCAGCCCCCTAGTCCAGGTAGTCTCTCAAAACCTGCGACCGGCTGGGGTGGCGCAGCTTCGACATGGTCTTCGATTCGATTTGCCTGATCCGCTCGCGCGTGACGCCGTAGACCTTGCCAATCTCGTCGAGTGTTTTGGGCTGTCCGTCAGTCAGGCCAAAGCGCATTGAGACCACGCCGGCCTCGCGTTCGCTCAGAGTGTCCAGCACGGCGTGGAGTTGCTCCTGTAGCAGCGTAAAGCTGACCGCGTCGGCCGGCACCACTGCCTCGGAATCCTCGATCAGGTCTCCAAACTCGCTGTCGCCGTCCTCGCCCAACGGGGTGTGCAGCGAAATCGGTTCGCGGCCGTACTTTTGGACCTCGACCACCTTTTCCGGTGTCATATCGAGTTCCTTGCCCAGTTCTTCCGGAGTCGGTTCGCGTCCCAAGTCTTGGAGCATCTGCCGCTGGACCCGGGCCAGTTTGTTAATGACCTCGACCATGTGGACAGGGATCCGGATGGTCCGGGCTTGGTCCGCCATGGCCCGAGTAATGGCCTGGCGAATCCACCAGGTGGCGTAGGTGGAGAACTTATAGCCCTTGGTGTAGTCGAACTTCTCCACGGCCCTGATCAAACCCAAGTTGCCTTCTTGGATCAGGTCCAAAAACAACATGCCACGGCCGGTGTAACGCTTGGCCAGCGACACCACCAACCTTAAGTTGGCTTCAAGCAGGTGGTTCTTGGCCCGTTCGCCATCGTTGGCCAACCACTCCAGTTCGCGCCTAAGTTTGGGCTCGGCTTCAGGCGGGCTGGCCAGCTTTTCCTCAGCAAACAGCCCGGCCTCGATCCGTTTGGCCAGCTCGACTTCCTGTTCGGCGTTAAGCAGGGCGACCTTGCCGATCTGTTTGAGGTAGTCCTTGACTGGGTCAGCCGTAGCGCCGGCCACCTGGACCTGCTGGGCTGGCGCGTCGTCATCGTCGCTGTCCGAATAGACAAAGCCGACCTCGTCCTCAGTTTCTGGTTCGCCGCCGGGCACAGGCTCAGCCCCGGCTTGGCCTTTGGCCGCCGCGACGGTGGCGGCTGCCGCAGCAGCTGCGGCTGCGTCGGCACTGCCAGCCTGCAATTCAGCTTCAGCCACCGCGACGACCTCAACGTCCACCGCGACCTGGCCGTCGACCTTGACCTCAATCTCTTCGACCAAGACCTCGGTCACGACGACTTTGTCCGCTTTGGCTTTTCTACTCCTACCGCCGGTCTTCTTGGCCGGAGCCTTAGTGGCCGTGGCCTTTGCGCCCGAGTCCTTGGCGGCCGGTTTCTCAACGGCGCCCTTGGCGGCGCCATCCGCATCCGTTCCGCCCTTGCCCGATGTCGCTTTGCTGGCCGGGGCTTTTTCCGCAGCTTTGGCTTCGGCTGGCTTTGCGGCCTTGGTCTTGGCGGTGGTGGCCTTCTTGGCCGGCGCCTTCTTAGCTGGTGCCGTCTTGGTCGCTGCGGTGGTCTTTTTGGCCGGGGCCTTAGCGGCGGCAGCGGTCTCGGCCTCAACCGGCTTGTCAGCCCTGGCCTTGGTCACTGGCGCCTTCTTCGTAGTGGCCGTTTTGGCCGCCGCCGTCGTCTTGGCGGCGGTGGTCTCCTTGGCCGCCGCCTTCTTCGCTGGTGCCGACTTGGCCGCCGCCGTCGTCTTGGCGGCGGTGGTCTCCTTGGCCGGCGCCTTCTTAGCTGGTGCCGTCTTGGCCGCCGCCGCGGTCTTGGCGGTGGTGGCCTTCTTAGCTGGTGCCGTCTTGGCCGGCGCCGCGGTCTTGCCGGTGGTGGCATTCTTGGCTGGCGCCTTTGTCGCGGTCGTGGTCTCAGCCTCAACCGGTTTGTCAGCCCCGACCTTCGCCACTGGCGCCTTCTTAGCTGGTGCCGTCTTGGCCGCCGCCGCGGTCTTGCCGGTGGTGGCCTTCTTGGCCGGCGCCTTTGTCGCGGTCGTGGTCTCAGCCTCAACCGGCTTGTCAGCCCCGACCTTCGCCACTGGCGCCTTTCGAGCCGGAGCCTTGGCGCCTGTGGTCGTCTTGGCCGCGGTTGCTTTTGCCGCCGAGGTCTCTTTGGCCACCGCTTTGGCAGCCGTGGTCTTAGCAGCCGAGGCCTTGGTTGTGGCGGTTTTCGCGGCGCCAGTCTTGGCGGCCGAGCTAGCTTTGGTCCCAGTCGCCTCTTTGACCGGTGCCGTCTTGGCAGGTGCCGTCTTGGCAAGGGCCGCCTTCGTTGCCGGTGCCGCCTTGGCAGTCGTTGCCTTTTTGGCTGGAGCAGTCTTTGAGTCAGAGGCCTTGACGGCAGGGCTGGCCGGTTTGGTGGCGACCTTGGCCGCGCGCGGCGAAGCCGCCGCGCCCGAGCGGGCAGACTTGGTTGCCGGCTTGGCACTTGTCGCCTTCTTGGCGGGAGTTTTGTCAACGGACGGCGCGGAAGCCTTTGCCACCGGTGGTCTCCTTAGTAGATAAACAGTTCAGCAGGACTGAACCGAGTTGACGGCGCCTCGAGCGCCGGGCTGGTTGTCGCACCGCAAACCGGACGCCAGTCTGGTAGCGGGAGAGTATTAGGGCGCGCGAAGTCCCGGCAAGTATAACGGTGCTCTGGTCAGTGGTGTTCCCGTCAAGCCGCGATTTGAGCCAAAACCTCACCTGTCGGCAGAACCGACCCGGCCAGGGCGGGGGAGGCCAACCGTGCCCTGTGGGCCTCAGGACAACAGCTCGGCCACACCAAGTGTTTTGCGTCCCCGCCTGACCAGGGCGAACCGCCCGTGTAGCCAATCGTCAGGCTCAAGGGGTTGATCCTCGGATTGGACCTTGGCGTTGTTGAGGTAGGCGCCCCCAGATCTGATGGTGCGCCGCGCCGCCCCTTTTGATGCTTCGATGCCGCTAGTCGCCAGCAGGTCACTGACCAGCGGCGCTGGCTCACTGGTTGTGGCCCGCGGCAACTCGGCCACGGCCGCCTGAAGGGTGGGCAAGTCCAGCGCACGGAGGTCACCACCACCGAAAAGCGCCGCCGCCGCCTGGGTGACCTGCTTCGTCGCCGCAGGGCCGTGGACAAGGCAGGTTACGTCATCGGCCAACGCCCTTTGAGCCGCCCGCTCATGGGCACGCTCTTGTGTTGCTTGGGCCAACTGAGCCAATTCCTCCATCGACCGGAAGGAGAAGACTCTGAGGTAGTTGTCGACGTCGCGGTCATCGGCGTTGAGCCAGAACTGGTGGAAGGCATAAGGAGTGGTCATGGCGGCGTCCAGCCAGATGGTGCCGGATTCGGTTTTGCCAAACTTAGTGCCGTCAGCCTTGGTCACCAGCGGTGTGGTGAAGGCGTGGGCCTCAGCTCCCAGGGCTTTGCGGATCAGCTCAACCCCGGCCACCAGGTTGCCCCACTGATCGTTACCCCCGGTCTGCAGGGTGCAGTCGTAGCGTTTGTACAGCTCCATGAAGTCCATGCCTTGCAGCACCTGGTAGGAAAACTCGGTGTAGCTCAGGCCCTGGTCGGATTCGAGGCGGCGGGCAACCGTCTGCTTGGCCAGCATGTTTGACAGCCGGAAATGCTTGCCGACCTCTCGCAGCAGGTCGATGGCGCCGAGCCCCGACGTCCAGTCGAGGTTGTTGACCATGCGGGCGGCGAATGGCCCTTCAAAGTCCAGCAACGGCTCGATCTGGACGCGAATCCGGTCGACCCAGCCGGCCACCACATCCGGGGCGTTCATGACCCGCTCACCGGTCAGCTTTGGGTCGCCAATCAAGCCTGTGGCGCCGCCAACTAGTCCCAGCGGCTTGTGGCCGGCTTGCTGCAGCCGGCGCAAGGTCAGGATCTGTACCAGGTTGCCAATATGCAGCGACGGCGCCGTTGGGTCAAAACCGCAGTAATAGGTCGCTGGGCCCTTGGCCAGATGAGCCGCCAGGGCCGCTTCATCGGTGCATTGGGCCATTAGCCCGCGAGCCGTCAGGTCCGCCAGGACCACCGGGGAATTAGACACGCGCTCTATTATGCCCAGCGGCTGGCCCTAAGGGCAGCAAGAACTGCCCAAACGCCCCGCGCCGCACCAGAAGCCCGGATCATGCCAAAGCTCTCTCTCGCGCGAATGAGCTGGTTAGGCGGCTAGCGCATGACACGGTGGGTGCGCGCCACTAGGCGGCGCGTCCCCACTGTTGCCGGGTTATGCCAAAGCTCTCTCTCGCGCGAATGAGCTGGTTAGGCGCGGTGCTTGAGCGTGTTGATGCGGCTAGCGCATGACACGGTGGGTGCGCGCCGCTAGGCGGCGCGTCGCCACTGCTGCCGGGCTATGCCAAAGCTCGGCCTCGCGCGAACGAGCTGGTTAGGCGCGGTGCTTGAGCGTGTTGATGCGGCCGTGGCGCCTGAGCAGGCCACCAGCCACCGCCATGGTCAAAGCGATCGCTACGTAAAGACTGAACCCAGCAGTACCGGTGAAGGACAGGCCGCCACCCGGTCCAGCTCCGGCTGCCCCTGGGCCGCCCGGCCCTGGACCTGGACCCGGGCCTGGACCTGGACCAGCCGTGACCGTGACCGGTACCTGAATGGAATAGGTCACGATGGTGCCATTGCATTCGACGTCAACAGTGATGTTGAGCACGGTTGTGCCGGGGGTAATACCGGTGATCGTGGCTACATGCGAGGTAATGACGCTGCCAAAGGTGCCAACGACCGAGGCCACACCCGGATGGGCTGTGCCCGAGGAGAAGTTGATAGCGGTGATGTTGCCCGGAGCTCCGGCCCTGGCCAACAGCGAGTTCAGTTCGGCTGTCAGGCTAACTGATTGGCCAACCCCCAGAGTTATGGCCGCAGTTGAGACGTCAAGCTGGTGCACCACTGGAACAAAGTCGACATCCGCCAGCATCACGCTCTGAACAGCTCCAACGGTGAAGTCAGTCTGGAGGCTGCCCGTGACCTGGGTGTTGTCCAAGACGGTTGGGATCCACGAAGCGGACTTGGCTGCCAAAAGCGTGCCGGCGTTCAATACCAGCTGGTCGATCGACGCCTGCGACAGGGGCTGTGGTGTCACGCTAAGCGAATACGGAATACCCATGTAACTGCTATTGACGTTGAGACCCGCAAGAGCGGTTCCAAGCAACGCGTTAATCTGGGCCGAGGCCGCATTTAGAGCCGCCCCAAGCGCGGCCTGGACGGTGCCATTGCTAAAGGCCGCGGTGATCGCGCCGGACACGGCGTTGGCTAGGATAGTGGACAAGTTGGCACCGCCAATGTTGGTGGTACCTGGTACCCAACTGCCGCTAAAGCTCTGGTCAAGCTGGGCCAACCAGGTGCCGGGGACAGCACCTGCCGGATCAAGCACGGCGTCATTGCCGTTGACCAAGTTAGAAAACTCCTCGCCAAAGATGAACGGCACATTGACGTTTTGGTTGACGTTAAGCGGCGGCACCGCGGCCAGGACATCGCTCAGTGGAATACCCAGCGTGTAGGCGGCCAGGGCAGTCCTGATCTGGCCCTGAAGCTGGGTGTTGAGCAGGCCCTCTACAACACTGTCAATCGGAGGCAAGCTCGTGGACACCTTTGCGGTGCCGGCACCGAGATCAATCGTCGCAGTCCCGGTGACGCTTACGGCACCACCCAAGACCGATCCGGCCAGATCAACCGTTAACTCTACGCCCGTAAGCAGGCCGAGGATGTCATCAATATCCAAGGTCAAAGATGGATTGTTGGCCGGATTAGCCAGCTCGAGCAGGCCCTGGATTTGCACCTGCAAGGACCCATTGGCCTCGGCAAAGACGTAACCCACGTTGATATCGTCCAGCGGGCAGTCTTCTACTGAGACGAAACCCTGGCCAGCATTGACGCCGTAGTCAATGTGATCAAGCTGGTGCTGCTCAAGACCGGCCTGTGGGTACAAAGTCACCCCAGACAAGCCCACCGCCGCGAGGTAACCAGTTGTGCCGGGAAGGCCCGCGAGCGTGCCGGGCACAGGCGGGTCAACCGGGTTGCCAGAAACAGTGGTCGCCCCCGCCACTTGTCCGCCCAAAAGGGTTGCGCCAGCCAGAACCAGCGCCGCAAATCCGCCTACTACCTTGCGTTTCATTCTTCGTGTCTCTCCCTCGAGAACACCCAGCACCGAACGCCATGTTTGGCACAGGGCAACATCCAGCCCAGGCAAGTGCCTAGGCCACGGCCTAGAGTACCTGATTTGCTGGGCATTTCACATAGTTGGCGCGACAATTCCCTTAGACGTTAAACCCCAGGGCACGTAGCTGTTCGCGGCCATCCTCGCTGATCCGATCCGGCCCCCAGGGCGGTGTCCAAACCCAGTTGATAACGACGCTGGCAGCCATACCCTCCAGCGAGGCCGCAGCCTGGGATTCGATCATGTCGGTCAGCGGACAGGCGGCCGAGGTCAAGGTCATATCTACCCGCACATGGCCGTCCGGCTGGATGTCGACTCCGTAAAGCAGTCCCAGGTCTACCACGTTAATACCCAGTTCGGGGTCGATTACGTCGCGCAGGGCCTCGGCCACATCGTCTTCGGTTGGCAGGGCCGGGTTGTCCGATGCCGCCGCGGCGGCGGCCGCAGCTTGGCTCGCCCCGGCAGCCGGGCTGGCTTGGGCCAGGTCCACCGGTGGCGGCGCGGCAAAGGCCGGCGAGGTGAAGTCGGGGCCAGATGCACTGGTCAAGATTCGATCCCTTCTGGAACTTGGGCAGGGCTATTATCCCCCGCTCTGGCCTTAGCCAGGGCGTCTTTCAGGGCCATCCAGCCCAGTAAGGCGCATTTGATGCGCATTGGGTAAAGCGAGACACCCTCAAATGCCATGGCGTCACCCAGCAAGTCTTCGCAGTCAGAACTAACGCCCTGGCCACGCGAATGCATCAACTCGTTCATGGCCTCAGACAAAGTGTCAACCTCAGGTAGAGCCTCACTCTTGGTCAGCTCGGTCATAATCGAGGTCGAAGCCATCGAGATAGCGCAACCCTGGCCGTCCCAGGTGACGGCGGCCAGCTGGTCGCCGTTGACTGACACTCGCAAGCGGACCCGGTCGCCACAAGTCGGGTTGACCTGAAATGACTCGCCATCAAATGACTCAGCCAAGCCGCGCCCGCGTGGGTAGCGGGCCTCGTCCATAATCAGCTGCTGGTAGAGCTGGTCCATCGCCACCATCAGGCCACTCCAAAATAGGGCCGAACCTGAGCCAAGACTTCAAGGCAGCGGTCCAGTTCCTCAGTTGTGGTATAAACGCCAAGTGAGGCCCTGGTCGAGGCCGTCACGCCCAAGGCCCGGTGCAGCGGCTGGGCGCAATGGTGACCCACCCGCACGGCCACGCCTTCTCCGTCAAGGTACTGGCCGGCATCGTGCGGATGAACCCCGGCAATCTCAAATGAGACCACGCCAATTCGCGCCGAAGTCTCGGTCGGTCCCAGCACCCGGATGCCATCGATCAAAGACAGGCCATCAAGCAGCCACCTGGTCAGTTCGGTCTCCCGGGCAGCGATCCGATCCAGCCCAACCGACTGAAGCCACTTCAAAGCGGCAGCCCAACCAATGGCGGCACTGACCGGCGGCGTGCCGGACTCAAACCGGGCCGGCGGTGGCATGAAAGTGGCCTCCCGCATCGTCACAATCTCCACCATCGAGCCGCCAAAAGCACCCGGGGTCAGGGCCTCAAGAAGTTCGTAGCGCCCATAGAGTGCGCCAATCGCCATAGGCCCATACATTTTGTGACTGGAAACGGCGGCGAAATCGACCCCCAAGGCGGCCAGGTCAACCGGTTGGTGCGGCGCGGTTTGGGCGGCATCCAGCACCGTGAAGGCGCCCACGGCCTGGGCGGCGGCGGTTATGGGGGCGACATCGGCCACGGCCCCGGTGACATTTGAGGCATGGCCAAAGGCCACCACCTTGGTCCTCTCGGTGACGATCTGATCCAGGCCGGAGATGTCGATCCGGCCGTCCGGCCCAACTGGCAAATAGGCCAGCTCAGCCCCGGTCATGGCGGCCAGACGCTGCCAGGGCACCAAGTTTGAGTGGTGCTCGGCCTGGGTCACGACGATCCGGTCGCCTTGGCCAACCCTGGATGAGGCGTTCAGCGACCAGGCCAACAAGTTGATGGCGGCAGTGGTACCGGCGGTGAAGATGATTTCGTTGTCCCTGACCCCAAAGAAGGCGGCCGTCTGGGCCCGGGCAGCCTCGTAAAGCAAAGTGGCTTCTTCAGCAATGGCATGAGTGGCCCGGTGCACAGCGGCGTTATGTGAAGTGGCGAAATCATGCTGGGCGTCCAGGCCGGTTTTGACGCGTTGGGCGGTGGCAGCCGAATCGAGGTAGATCAGCCGGACGCCGCCGCGCACAGAGCGCGATAGTTCAGGAAACAGATGGCGCAGTTCCTCTACCTCGCCACCCGTCAGTGGGTCGGCGGGCTGGTCAGCCAGGCCCGCCGGCTGGGCGTCGCCATCAACGCGCATTACTCACCAACCCCCCGAACAAAGCGGTCGTAGCCATGGTCTTCTAGCACTGTGGCCAGGTCAGGGCCGCCCTGCTCGACCACCCGGCCTTGGACCAAAACATGAACGAACTGCGGTTTGATGTAGCGCAAGATTCGGGTGTAGTGGGTGATCAGCATGATGCCGCAGCCGCTTGTGGCCTGAGCCCGGTTGACCCCCTCAGAAACGATCCTGAGCGCATCAACATCCAAACCGGAGTCGGTTTCATCCAGGACGGCGTATTTCGGTTCGAGCAACTCCATTTGCAGGATTTCCAGCCGCTTCTTCTCTCCACCGGAAAAGCCTTCGTTGACCGAGCGTTCAGAGAAGGACCGGTCGAAGCGCAGTTCATCCATAGTTGAGCCAACCTGTTTGACCCAGGCTCTGAGCGGCGGCGGCCGGCCGGCCACGGCCGTTTTGGCTGTGCGCAGGAAGTTGGCTACCGAGACTCCAGGCACCTCGACCGGGTATTGCATGGCCAAAAACAGCCCGGCCCGAGCCCTCGCGTCGACCGGCACGGCCAGCAGGTCTTGTCCGTCCATGGTGACTTCGCCGCGGGTGACCTTGTAGCCGGGCCGGCCAGCCAAGGCGTAGGCCAGGGTCGACTTGCCTGAACCGTTTGGCCCCATAATGGCGTGGGTTTGACCTGGTTCAACCTTCAGGCTCAGCCCGTTCAGAATAGGGATGTCGCCTTCGGCCGTCTCGACAGAGACGTGCAGGTCACGGATGTCAAGTGCTGTCATACCTGGCCGCTTCCCGCACCACCACTTGGTTCGATTTCGAGGTAGACAACGTCATCTGCCACAACCACCTGGTAGGTCGCCACCGCCTCGGTGGCCGGGCCGGCTAGAACCCCGCCGGTGGCCAGGTCAAAACGGGCGCCGTGGCGTGGACATTCCAACTGGCAGTCTTCGACAAAACCTTCAGATAGAACGGCCGGCCGGTGTGTGCACAAACCGCCAAGGCCATACCAGTCGCCGTCTTTAGTCTGGACCACGGTCACAGCCACTGTCCCGGGCGGGCTTTCTTCACTGGCCGGGCCAATCACCAAAGGTGGTTCGCCGGCCGCCCGGCCCAGCCGGATTTGAAACCCCATGACCTGGCCAGGGGGGATTTGGTTGGTGGTTCCAACTCGCACACGGGTCATCAGGTCTGTCCTCCTGGTTGTAGTTTGCGGTCAGTCAGTTCGAGCAAGTCTTGTTCAAGTCCGGGCAGGTCGAGGCGGCCAATCAGCTCGGCGAAAAACGCCCGTACCACCATTGAGCGGGCCTCACCAGCGCTAATCCCCCGGCTCATCAAGTAAAACAGCTGCTCAGCGTCGAATTGACCGGTGGCGCTGGCATGACCGGCGCCTTCAATCTTCCCGGTCAGGATTTCCAGATTGGGCACCGAATCCGCCCTGGCCCCCTTGGCCAGCACCAGGTTCCGGTTTTCCTGGTAGGTGTCGGTGCCGGTGGCCTGGGCCCGTATGACAACGTCGCCAACCCAGACCGAGCGGGCGGTTGGTTCAAGTAAGGCGCCTTTGTAGGTGGCGCGCGAGACGCAGTCAGGAGCCTGGTGGTCAATCAGCAGCTGGGCTTCGTGATGCTGGCCAGCGCCGGTCAGGTTGATGCCGTCGAGTTCAAGCTGTGCGCCCTGGCCGGCCAAGGCGGCTTGCACGGTTGATCTGATCAGCCCGCCGCCGGCGTTGACCAGGATATGGCGCAGCTTGGCGCCGGGCCCCAAGACCAGGCGGTGGGCGCTGTGGTGGGCGGCCGGTGCCGTGTCCCCGGCCTGGCAGCTGCCGCCGTCCCAGTTGTGGATTGCCGCCAGGGTCAGCTCGGCCGCTTCGTCGACCACAACCTCGACGGTCTGGTTCAACCGGCCTTGGCCTTTGTGGTCCAGCACCAACTTGGTCTTTGATCCGGCCTTGGCGTGGATCACCAGATGGCTGACCGCCACCTCTCCCTGGTTGGCCAAGACAAGGCGCCCTGTGGCGGCTTGGTCGCTGCTGCCCTCCAGTGTGATCAGATCAACGGCACCGGCTTGAACCCAAGCCAAAGCCGCCACCTGGTCGATTGGCGGCGGAGCCAAACCAACCTGCCCATGCGCCTGGGTGACCTTGGCGTAGCTGAGGTGAGGGCCGGCATCGGCCAAAAGCAAATCCGGCGCCGGCGTCCAAGGCCCATCGAGTAGCGGGGCCAGGCGGCCCAAGGGACAAAAGCGCCAGGCCTCTTCCCTGCTGCTGGGGCGGGCAAAGGCAGCCGGGTCATAACTGGCCAGGCGCTCGGCCCGGTGTTTGGGTGGAGCCAGGACCGGTCCGGCTGTGGCTGTCATCTAGCCCACCGATCCTTCCATCTGCAATTCGATCAGGCGGTTGAGCTCAAGGGCGTATTCCATGGGCAGTTCGCGCGCCACTGGCTCGATAAAGCCGCGCACCATCATGGCCATGGCCTCGACTTCCGGCAAGCCGCGTGACATCAGGTAGAACAGCTGATCTTGGCTGACCCGCGAGACGGTGGCTTCGTGGCCCATGGTGACATCTTCTTCGCCCACGTCAACATAGGGATAGGTGTCGGTTTGGGAAATGTCATCGACCAGCAGGGCGTCGCAAACGACCGAGCTTTTGGCCTGGTGGGCGCCAGCCTGCATTTCGATCAGGCCGCGAAACGAGGTCCGCCCGCCGCCGCGCGAAATCGACTTCGACACCACCGAACTGGAGGTCTTGGGCGCGGCGTGGATCATTTTGGCGCCGGTGTCCTGGTGCTGTTTCTGGCCAGCGAAAGCGATTGACAAGGTCTCGCCGCGGGCGCCTTCACCGGCCAAGACGCAGGCCGGGTATTTCATCGACGTCTTCGAGCCGATGTTGCCGTCAACCCACTCCATGACGCCGTGGGCCTCGACCCGGGTGCGTTTGGTCACCAGGTTGTATACGTTGGTGGACCAGTTTTGGATGGTGGTGTAGCGGACGCGGGCGTTTTTGCCCACCAGGATCTCGACCACGGCCGAATGCAGCGAATCGGTTTTGTAGATCGGGGCAGTGCAGCCTTCGACGTAATGAACCTGCGAACCTTCATCGGCAATGATCAAGGTGCGCTCGAACTGGCCCATGTTCTCAGTGTTGATCCGGAAGTAGGCCTGGAGAGGGATTCTGACGTGGACGCCGGGCGGGACGTAGATGAACGATCCGCCGGACCAGACCGCAGTGTTGAGGGCAGCGAACTTGTTATCGCTGGGCGGGACAATAGTGCCAAAGTACTGCTTGAAGGTGTCCTCGTGTTCCTTCAAGGCGGTGTCGGTGTCAAGGAAAACGACGCCTTGTTCCTCCAGGTCATCACGGATCTGGTGGTAAACCACTTCCGATTCGTATTGGGCCGCCACGCCGGCAACTAGCCGCTGCTTTTCTGCCTCTGGGATACCCAGCCGGTCGTAGGTGCGTTTGATTTCTTCCGGCAGGTCCTCCCAGCTGGTGGCCGGCCGGTCGACCGGCCTGACGTAGTACTTCATCGAGTCGAAGTCGATTTTGGTCAGGTCGGCGCCCCAGTTTGGTAGCGCCTTGCGTTCGAAGATCTTCAGGGCTTTGAGCCTGGTTTGCAGCATCCATTCAGGCTCTTGCTTGATGGCGCTGATCTCTTCGACCACGGCTTGGGTCAAGCCGCGCCTGGCACTCTCACCGGCGGTGTCCTTGTCGCGCCAGCCGTAGGCGTACTGCCCCAGTGACTCTAGGTTCTGATCCTGGCTGGAAGTCATTCCCCAACCTGGGCCGAGATACAGGCGCCGGTTGTGTCAAGCGGCACACAGGTGGTGCAAACGTGGTGGCCGTCAGCCAGGGTTGCCAATCGTTGGACGTGCACGCCTAGCAGTTCGCCGATGGCGCTGGTCTCGGCCTGGCAAATCTCGGGATAGGCCTCGGCCACTTGGTGTACCGGGCAGTGACCCTGGCATAGCTGCACCGCGAAACCGCCTGGTCCTGGACGTACCGTGGCAGCAAAACCATCTTCGTTCAAAGCCCGGGCCAGGGCGTTGGCCCTGGCCTCCGGGTCAACTCCGGCTTGTTCGACCCTGGTGGCGTAACGGTCAACCAGCACGCCGGCCCGGTGCCGGGCGAAGCCTTTGGTTGCCTCTGGGCCAACCAGGTTCGCTAAGTAGCTCAGCGCGTCAACAGCTAGTGAGTGGGCCTCGGAAACCTGCTCCCGGTGGGCGGCGTTGGTGGCGACAAAATACCTGGCGGGGCGGCCGCGGCCGCGACCGGTGGTGGAGATCTGGTGCTCTTCGATCAGGTTCCTGGATTCCAGCACAGATAAGTGACGGCGAACACCGGCCTGGGCCAGTCCCAGGGCCTGAGCAATGCCACCGGTGGTGATTGGGCCGCGGCGCAAGACCAGCTGCAGCACGGCGTCCCTAGTGGGGTGGTCTCCGTCCAGGCTGGGGGCTCCAACTATTTCTTGAGCCAACGACACCGGCCGCCCCTTTCCCAATGCGCAACAAGTCTGTGACGAAAACCTCATCAGCCTACAAGGTGATTCAGCTCAAAGCCAATCAACCGGGCCCAAGTGTCAGCAACTGGATCATCCCCGGGCCCCTGGGCCCTATTCGGTTCCGCCAGGTTGCCAGCATGCCAAAGCTCAACCTCGCGAGAAAACTGCCTCTAACCTGCTCCTTTGCAGCCAGACCGAGCTTTCGATGACTTGCTATTCAGGCCAGGTCCGCATCTGCGAATTTGGCTCCATGCCAAAGCTCAACCTCGCGACAAAACTGCCTCTAACCTGCTCCTTTGCAGCGAGTCCGAGGTATTGCAGGAAAGAGTCTAGGCCGGGGGCAGGGCGTCGAAGCCAGCGGAGTCCCTAGGACGGGGGCAGGGCGTCGAAGCCGGCGGTGTCCCTGGCCCGGACGGCCGCCAGTAAGCCCACCACGGCCGTGGGCGAACGCAGGGCACCGGACATGACTAGGGCGCAGGCCTGATCCAGATCCAGCCAGACAGGCACCAGATCGGCCTCTTCATCGACCCGCTCATGCCGCTCAGCCGCTGGAACCTCGGCCAGGTCGCGCGCCAGGAAAACGTGAATGACCTCGTCCGTGCCGCCGGGTGTGGAGTTGAATGTCAACAGGTGGCGCCAGTCCCCCGCCATCAGGTCAGCCTCTTCGGCCAGTTCGCGTTTGGCGGCTTCTATGACCGGCTCGCCCACCTCGTCCAGTAGGCCGGCCGGCGGCTCAAATAGCTCGGCGCGAACCGGGTGTCGGTATTGCCGCTGCAGCAGCACCTGGCCGGCGGCGTTCAGGGCAATCACAGCGGCGGCACCAGGGTGACGCATGTACTCCCGGCGCACCTCTTGGCCGGAAGGCAAGGCCACGACATCGGCCACGATGTCCCAAATCCGCCCGGCAAAAACGGTCTCGCTATCCCTGACAGGATGACTTACCGGCAGGTCGTGAACGCCTTCAGCCCCCGGGTTGTGCACGCCTTCGCCGTCCAGGCCCAAATCGGCATCGGCGCCCAGGTTGGCGCCCGCGGTCAGGGCCCCAACAAAGGCCTTGGCCCGGTCTTTCACGCCTCGACCTCGAGCAGGCGGCCTTCCGATTGCCTGGCCAAGGCGGCACCGATCAGCCCGGCGAAGAGCGGGTGCGGTTTGGTGGGGCGGGATTTGAATTCCGGATGGGCCTGGGTGCCAACGTAATAGGGATGCATGGACGTCTCCAGTTCGACGCATTCAACCAGTTGGCCGTCCGGTGAGGTACCGGAGATGCGCAGGCCGGCTTCGCTGAGCCGGTCGCGGTAGGCGTTGGCCACCTCATAGCGGTGGCGGTGGCGCTCGTCGACCCGAAGCGTGCCGTAGGCGTAGGCCACTAGCGAATCGGCCACCAGGGTGGCCGGGTAGGAACCCAAACGCATCGAACCACCCAAATCGCCATTCCCGTTGACGACCAGTTCTTGTTCAGCCATTGTGGCGACCACCGGATGAGGTGTCTCCGGGTCGAACTCGCTGGATGAGGCACCTTCCAGACCCAAGACGTTGCGGGCGAATTCGATCACCATGCATTGCAGGCCTAGGCACAAACCCAGGGTGGGGATGCCGTTTTCGCGGGCGACTTTCAGTGCACCAACTTTGCCGTCAATCCCTCTGATGCCAAAACCGCCTGGCACCACGACGGCGTCAACGTCAGCCAGGAGCTGGCGAGCGGTAGCCGGGTTGTCGCATTCGTCGCTCTGGACCCAACGCAGGTTGACTTTGGCGCTGCGTTGGATACCTCCGGCCCGCAGGGCCTCTGTCACCGACAAGTAGGCGTCCGGCAGATCGACGTATTTGCCCACCAGAGCCACGGTCAGCTCATGCGACGGATTGTGAACCCGGTCCAGCAACTGGCCCCAATCGGTCCAGTCGACATCGCGGAACGGCAGTTGCAGCCTTTGGACCACATAGGCGTCCAGGCCACCGGTGTGCAGCACCTTCGGAATGTCGTAGATCGAGGCAGCGTCCTCACAAGTGACCACGGCGGCCACGTCAACGTCGCACATCAAGGCGATTTTCCGTTTGATCGATTCCGGCAAGTCGCGGTCCGCCCGGCAAACTATGGCGTCTGGTTGGATGCCGATAGAGCGCAGCGCCGCCACCGAATGCTGGGTTGGTTTGGTCTTGAGCTCCTGCGAGGGCCCAATGAACGGCACCAGCGAGACATGGCAGAAGAAGCAGTTGTCGCGCCCCAGGTCCTGGCGGACCTGGCGGGCGGCCTCCAAGAAGGGCAGTGATTCGATGTCGCCGACTGTGCCGCCAATCTCGGTGATGACCACATCGACCTGGTCGGTGGCCTGGGCCCGCATCCGGGCTTTGATCTCATCGGTGATATGCGGGATGACCTGGACAGTGTCCCCTAGGTACTCGCCTTGGCGTTCCTTGGCGATGACTTTCGAATAGATCTGACCAGTGGTGACGTTGGCGCCGGCGTCCAGGGCCGTGTCTAAGAAACGCTCGTAGTGGCCAATGTCGAGGTCGGTTTCCGCCCCGTCGTCTGTCACGAAAACCTCACCGTGCTGGAAGGGGTTCATGGTGCCTGGATCGACGTTGAGGTAGGGGTCGAGCTTTTGCATTACTACGCGCAAACCGCGCGAGCGCAGCAGTTGGCCCAGTGACGATGCAGTTAGGCCCTTGCCTAGGGAGGAGGCCACACCCCCGGTGACGAAAATCTGCCTGACGACGGTGGGCGCCTCATCGGCGCGCAAGCTGGCGCGTTGTTCCACGGGCCTCCAGTCTACTGGCGGTAGCGGGTTGGCCTTGTCAACACGCCCAGGCCGGGCCGGCTTGTCATCCCCTCTGCCCGATGCCGCCTCCCGCCCCGGCCCTCATGCCAAAGCTCAACCTCGCGGTAACGGGGCTGGTCAGGGGTGGTTTATGCCAAAGCTCAACCTCGCGGCCAATAGCGGCGCAAAGCCGGTGGCAGATTGCGCTTACCAGCGCCGTAGGGCTGGTAGCAGGTCACGTTCAACCAGCAGGACTGTGCCCGCCACCACCGCCGCCGCCACCAGGCCACCGGCCAGCGACGCCACCACGGCACCACCCAAACCAGGCCAAAGCGCCAGCCCAGCCACCAAACGGCCAGCCACGGCGCCAACCACCCCGGCCACCACGGCCAGCACCGACGTGCGGCCAAGCCCGGCCAAAGCACTTGAGCCCAGGCTGCGCGCCACCGCTACCAGCAGTCCAATCCCCGCCACCGTCATGCCTATCGAGGTGCCAAGACCCAGAGCCGCCAGGGTAAACAGATCGGCCCAGCCAGCTTCTCGCGAAACTCCACGCGACATAAGAACCAAGACATAGACCGGCACTAACGCCACTGTTAACCAGCCCAGGGCGCTGGCCAGAGCCGCCAAATGGCCCTTGTGGACGGCGTAGAGCAGCCTTTGGCAAAGCGCCATCAACCCATAACCCACCAAACCCGGCGCCATTAGACACAGGCAGATCCACAACGAGCCGACGTTGCCGACATCGAGCGCAGCAAAAGCCTGCTCCAAGGCCGGCGCCACCGCCACTAATGCCACCGCCCCGGCCACAGACACTGCCACCACAGCCCGCAGGGCCAAGGCCGCACTGGCGTTGAGGGCTTGGCTATCGCCTTTGGCCGCGGCGTTGGCCAACTGCGGGAAAGCGGCGATGGCCAAGGGCACAGCGCCGATGGCGTAAGGCAGCATGTACAGCGCCTGGGCGTAGTAGTAGGTCGGCAAGGTGCCACCGGCGCCATAGTTGCCTGCCAGCAGGGCGATCACTAGAACCGAAGCTTGCTGGGCCAGCAAGGCGCCAATCCCAGCCAAGGCCAGGTTGAAGGCTTGGCGGGCGACCCCCGCCGGGAAACGCAGGCAGGGGCGCAGCCGCACTCCCGAGCGCCACAGTGGCACCAGCAACGGCAGGGTCAGCACCGCCACACCGGCAGTGGTGCCCCAGCCCAAGAGTGCCACCGCACTGCTGCCAAGCGTCTGGGGGGAATCGGGATGGCCCTTAACTAGCCCACCAAACAGCAGGTAAACCGTGATAACCGCGGCCGAGGACAGCGCCGGCGCCAAGGCTGGCCACAAGAACCGCTGGCCGGCCTGGAGACAGCCACCGGCCAGCACACCCAATCCGTAAAGGGGCACTTGAAGGGCGAACATCCTGATCAGCGTGGCCGCCAAGGCTTGTGTGCCGGGGCTAGCCGCCTCGATATCAGGGCTGATCAACAAGCCAGCCAGCGGCCCGGCCGCCAAAGCCAAGGCGCCGGCCAGGGGCAGCAACACGATCATGGCCCACGTCGCCAGGGCCGAGGCGATTTGGGAGGCCTGGCCGCGCAGTTTGTCGGCTAGCGGCACCGCCAACAATGGCACCACCACCGAGGCCAGGGCCCCACCGGCGGCGACCTCGAAAACGACATTGGGCAGAGCGTTGGCCCCGGTGTAGGCCGAACCGGCCGCCGTCGAGCCGACAGCATGGGAAAAAGCCGCCCAGCGGGCAAAACCCATCAGCCGGGAAATGATGGTCACGACCGAAATCAGCAAGGCCCCCCGGGCGACCCCTTTGGCCACGCCTTTCATTCCGGCTGTCCCGGGCTCGGATCTAAGGACATCGACCCAGGACCTGCCCCAAGACTGTCTGGCTGTGTGGCTTCGGGAACCCGCCCTTGGTACGCCTGCTCGACCAGTTCGGAACCCGGCTTACGAGTTGTGCCAAGCTGATCGAGCCGGTCGAGCCAGGGCGACTTGGCGATGACGGCGCTGAACGAGGCTCGCTCTGAGGCCAGGGTCAGCCCGGCCACCAAACCAGCCACCGCCGTTCGCACCGGCAGGGGCGCCGAACGCACCACCGCCAGCCCGGCGGCCGTGCCCAAAGCGCCGGCACCGCAGTCGCCCAGCATGGTCTTTTCCCCTAGATCACCCGGTAGCGCCGCCGCGCTCATGGCCAACGACAGGCCACCCAGCCACCGCCCGCCCCTGCGGCCAGCTAGCGAGGCCGCCAGCGGCAGCGCCGCCGCCTTCAAGGCCCGGCCAGGGCGTAAATCCAGCAAGTTGACAACGTTGGCCAGCCCAGCGATTACCGTGGTGTCGATCGCCCAGGCCGCCCCAGCCCTCAAACCAGGGCGCCGGGGCGCGGCACTGGCCAATGAACTGCCAGGCTCGCAGGCCGCAGCTAACGCCGCTGCCGTACCCAGTCCAACTATCTTGATCAGGCCGGTGGTGACGCGCCCTTGGCGCAAGGCGCCCAGGTGGCCACGTAGGCCTTTGGACGAAGCGTCACCCCGGTGGTCGTCAACGAACCCCACCGCCGCGGCCAGCGCCACCGCCCCCGAGGCGCCCAGGCGCTGCCTAGCCCGGCCCGGGGCCAGCAACCCCGCCGCCACCAGGCCGCCGGCCAAGACCAACCCACCACGTAGATCAACGACTTGGCCCCGGTAGTTAGGCCGTTGCCATTGGTTCACCGGCCGCCCCCGTTTACCGCCAGGCCGTTCTCCACCACCCGGGGCGGCGCCGGCGGCAAGGCCTGTTCGCCGGGCCCGCCCAGGCCATAGTCACCAAAAATCCCTTGCAACCCCAGCCCTGCGGCCCGCACGGCCCCGATCACCTCAGCCGCAATCACCGGTGCGTCCAGGGTTGAGACCACCTCCCTCAGCGCCTCTTCCGCCCGGCCCAACGCCACCAGATCGCCTTCTTGGCTCGAGGGACCGCAAATCACCACCGATAGTTCCTGCTTGGCCAAGGTCAACCACAACCCGTTCGCCGTTTCAGCCCGGCCTTCGAGTTCGTCATTAGCCGGCGCCTTATCCTCCTGGTCAAGATGAGAGGTCAACACCACTACCACCTGGGCCGCTTGGCTTGGCGCCTCGCCGCCCAGCAGCCGGGCCCCACTCAAAATGTCCCAGGCCGCCCCCACATCGAAGGCCTCGACTGGTTCGGCTGGCATATTGCCCTCGCCGGAATCGGGGCTAGGCGATACTGCCTCGCCGCCAAGGCCCTCGCCGCCGCCCACTGGCGCGGCGTCACTGGCCTCTTCACCACCGGGCAGCGCGGCCGGCGGCAGGCGACCGGCCAGCACCGCCGCCAAGGCCTGGCTAATCAAGTCCCCGGCCAAGTCCTGGCCCCGCTCCAAACCCAGTTCGAGCAGCGCGGCTTCAATATCGACCCGCTCGGCCCCGCCTAGGTCAAAGTATTTGTCCTCAAGCCGCACCACATTGGTCAATTCCGCCCCAGCCCGATCCAGCCCAAGACGCACCGCCTCGAGGCGTTCCTCCAGGTCAGGCCCGTAGGCCAGGATCGCCACGGGTGTCTCGGCCAGTTCGCCGTCAATCAACTCGGTCCAAGTCGCCTCGAAACCATCACCAGCAAACTGGTTGATGGCCAAGGCCTGGTCAAGTTCGGAGCGCAACACGTCCTTGTCTGCCCGCAGCGACTTGATCTGGTCCTCGAAACCAGACTCGATCGGTCCGCGCAAAGGCCCGGCACCCAGCACAATCCCAACTGCCAGGGCCAGGAAAACCGAAACCAAGGAAACAATGTGATAGCGGAAGTTCATCATCCTGGCATCACCGACTTGATCCAAGCCCAGGCGTCATCAAAACTGGCTCCAATTACCTCGAAGAAGGCGTGCCCCACTGGGGTGGCCCCTAACGCTGCCAGCAGCGTGACCAGTCCGGCCGCGCATAGAGCGACGATTTGCAGGTTCGAAACCCCGCGGCGGTAGAGCTGCGAGACGCCTTTGGCGTCAACCAGTTTGCCACCCACTCGCAGGCGAGTCAGGAAGGTCGAGGCCATGCCTTCGCGGCCTTTGTCGAGAAACTCAACCAGTGTCATATGGGTGCCGACCGCCACAATCAGCTCCGCGCCCTTATCGTCAGCAATCATCAAGGCGACATCCTCGCTGGTGCCTGGGGCTGGCAGGGTGACAAACTCCAACCCCAGCCGCTCCAGCCGGCGCGCTCCAGGCGCCCGGCCGTCGCGATAGGCGTGCAGCACTAGCTCTGCCCCGCAGCTCAGGGCCTTGTCACCGACCGAATCCATATCGCCCACCACCATGTCCGGTTTTAGGCCAGCTTCGATGACGGCGTCGGCTCCCCCATCAACACCGATGATGACCGGTTTGGCCTCTGACACATACGGTTTCAGCACGGCCAGGTCTTCGATGTAGTGGTAGCCGCGTACAACCACCAGGACCGGCCGACCCGCCAAATCGGTTTTGATCTCCGGCAGGTCTTGGTGATCGAAGAATTGCTCGTATTCGCCTTCCAGATAGGTCATCGTGTTGGCGGCGAAATCCGTCATGGCGGCTTTCAGGCCACGCCGGGCCAGCGCCATCGAATGGGCCACGGATTGCTCTGTCTGGACCTGACCGGTGGCGATAGTGCGGCCGTCCAGCTTGACCTGCCCGGAGCCGGTCAAGACTTCGACTTTGTCACCTTGACCCAGTTCCATCACTGCCGGGCCCAAGTCATCGATCAGGGCAATCCCAGCCTGGATCAAGACCTCCGGTCCAAGATTGGGAAAGCGCGACGAACACGACTTGGCCGCGTTTAGCACCGCCACCGGCCGGGCTGCCGCCAGCGCCTCGGCCGCTATCCGGTCCAAGTCTTGGTGGTCAATTACCGCGACTTCACCAATTTGGAGCTTTGGTGTCAGGTTCTTGGTGCGCGCGTCGCGGCGCACCTGGCCGCGCAGGGTCTGCCCGGCGGGCGGCGGTGACGATTTGCGGTGCAGCAGCTTTTTCATGGGCCAGCCCTATTGTCCCACGGCGGCATGACCTGGCAAAGCGCCCCTGGCCCCGGCCCGCCGGCTCAGAACAGCGCTTCAGGCGAGGCTTCAGGCGGCCGGCTCCGCTGGCTAGGTAAGCCAAGCAGCTCCTTGGCGTGGGCCAGGGCGCTGGCCGAATCCTGCCGCCCGGCCAGCATGCGGGCGATCTCAGTTGTGCGGGCGTCACCTTCTACCTGCCCGATGCCGGCCCTGGCCTCATCCTTCACCACCACCAAGTGGACCTGCCCTTGGGCGGCGACCTGCGCCAGATGCGTCACCACCACAACTTGCCTGCGCTGCCCCAGCCGGGCCAGCCGCGCGCCTACTTGGGCTGCGGCCCGGCCTGCTACACCTTGATCAACCTCGTCGAAGACCAAAGTGGTCTGGGCCTCGACGCCGCTTTGGGCCAGGACCAGTTCCAGGGCCAACATCAGGCGGGACAGTTCGCCGCCGCTGGCGCCTTTGGCCAGCGGCCTGGGCGGTATCTGTGGGTGGGGCGAAAAGACGAATTCGACCGATTCGCAGCCGTTTGGCCCAGGCGTTTCCAGCGCCTTGAGCTTCACCTCGAAGCGGGCCGTGCCCATGCCCAGGTCACTTAGTTCGCCGGTGACGGCCTTGGTTAGCTGGGCGGCGGCCGCTTTGCGGGCCTGGCTCATGGCCTCGCCGGCTTGATCGAGGCCGGCCTTGGCCTGGGCCAAGTCTCGCTCCAGAGCCTCAATCCGGGCCGGGCTGGCCTCGAGCTGGTCGAGTCGTTGCCTGGCGCCATTGGCCCAGTTGAGCACCTCAGCCACAGTTGAGCCGTGCTGCCGCAAAAGCGTAGTGATCTGAGATCGCCTGGTCTGGGCGGCTTCAAGGGCAGCCGGATCAAGGTCGATATCCAAACGCATGCCGGCCACGTCAGCTGCCAGGTCGGAGGTCAAATAGGCCAGTTCACCGGCCCGTTCAGCCAGCGGGGCGAGGGCCTGGTGATACCGGCTCAAGGCTTCAAGCTGGCGGCGAGCGGCCTCGAGCGCCACTGCCGCGCTGAGTTGTGAGGCCTCTCCGCCCACCAGGGCGAAGTGGACTACGCCAAGGCCTTGATGCAGCTCTTCGGCGTTGGCTAGCCGCTCAATTCGAGCCGGTAACTCGTCTTCTTCACCGGCCTTTGGATCGACTCGTTCGATCTGGGCCAAAGCTCCAGCCAGTGCTTCAGCCTCGCCTTGATTGGCCCTAAGCGCCTGGCTGGCCTGGGCCAGTTGACCGGTCAGTTCGCGCCAGCGATCGTAGGCAACTTGGTAGGCGGCCACCTGACCGCCCAGGCCGCCGGCTTGGTCCAGCATGTCGCGCTGTTGGGCCGGCCCGCGCAGGCGCAGCTGGTCTGACTGCCCGTGCACCGCCACCAAATCGCCCAGCACCTGGGCCAAGGTCCCAGCCGGGACCGCCGTTCCGCCCAAATGCGCCCTGGTGCGCCCCTTTGAACTGATCGATCGCAACGCCACCAGCTGACCGTCACTGTGCATGGCACCGGCCTGGCTGGCCTTGTCCAAGGCCGGATGGCCCTCAGGCAATTCGAAAACGGCCTGGGCCAGGGCTTGTTCGGCGCCGGGGCGAACCAGGGCCGGTTCGGCCCGGCCTCCTAGCAGCAGGCGCAGAGCGTTGAGCAGCATGGTTTTGCCGGCCCCGGTTTCCCCGGTGATGACGTTCAGGCCAGGGGCTAGTTCCAGCTGGGCCTGTTCAATTACCCCAAGTTGACTAACAGCCAGCTCAATCAACATGGGGCTGGCTAGCGGTGGAGTCGCGCCAACCCTTTACCGGCAGGGCGAATTTGCGAACCAGCCGGTCAGCGAACGGCGCCTGGCCAAAGCGGACAAAACGCACCGGCGAGGCCGAGCGCGTGATCTCAACCGTGCAGCCGGCTGTCAAAGGCCGCGACCGCCTTGAGTCGCCTGTGACCACGCCGCCGGAACGCGAATCAGCCCTCACCGTCACCGCGACCTTCGAGGTTGGTGCCACCACCAGCGGCCTGGCGAACAGGGCGTGGGCCGCCAAAGGCACCACCACCAAGGCTTCAACCTCCGGCCACAGCACCGGTCCACCAGCGGAAAAGGCGTGTCCGGTCGAGCCAGTCGAGGTTGCCACCATCAGACCATCGCAACCAAAGGTCATCACGGCTTTGCCGTCGATCACCAGCAGCAGTTCAACCATGCGCAACGGGTCGATCTTCTCGATACTGGCCTCGTTCAGGGCCCATTCGGTCCAGCCCTTGCCATCGGCGTCTTGGCCCCGCATCGACAAGGTGGGGCGCTCTTCAACGGTGTAGTCTCCAGCGTCGATCCGGGCGATGGCGCCGTCAAGGTCCTCAACGTCACCCTCGGCCATGAAACCAAGGTGTCCTAGGTTGATGCCAAACAGCGGCGCGTTGCGTTCGCGGGCCACCCCGGCCGAGTCAAGCAAAGTGCCGTCGCCCCCAAGTACCAAGATGACGTCAAGCGGGCCGCCGTCATCGGACAAGGTGGCCTGCCAGCCCAGCTCGGTGAAGCGTTTGACCGCAGCTTTCTGGTACTTGACCCAGGACGGGTTATGCGGGTTGGAGAAGATCAATGCTCGTTTCATGCCATCGCCTGTACTAGGTCGCTGCCGGTTTCTTGCCCGATGCCGTGCCTCACCTCAGGTAGAGACAAGCCAGATTGGCCCTTGGCCAGGGACAAGAAGAACTCATGGTTGCCGCTTGGACCTGGTAGCGGCGAATGGGCTACACCCATCACGCCCAGGTCCAGCTGGCGGGCGGCTTGCGCCACCTGCCAGACCGTTTTGGCTCGCGCCGCCGGGTCGCTGACCACGCCGCCGCTTGGCAGCGCCTGCTTGCCGACCTCGAATTGTGGTTTGACCATCAGCAATAGCCTAGCCTGCGGTGTCGACACCGCCACTAGGGCCGGCAGGACCTGTCTTAGTGAAATGAAGGACAAATCCGCCACCACCAAGGCTGGTGTGGGGTCAAGGTCTCCGGCTTCGAGGTAGCGGACATTGGTTCTGTCCTTGACTTTCACCCGCGGATCGTTGCGCAAGGTCCAGGCCAGCTGGCCGTAGCCAACGTCGACGGCGTGGACCAGGCTGGCGCCTCGGCGCAGCAACACGTCAGTAAAACCCCCAGTTGAGGCGCCGGCGTCAAGGCAGATTTGGTCGGCTATTTCCGGACAGGCCCCGGACCGTTGGGCCAGGGTGTCCAAGGCGCCGGCCAATTTGTCGCCGCCGCGAGAAACGTAGGTGGATTTGGACACCTGGGCCACTACGACGGCTTGGGCGCCGTCGATTTGACTGGCCGGTTTGGCCGCTACCCGCCCGTCGACTGTGACTAAGCCAGCTGCTACCAACTCTTGGGCCTGGTTGCGAGAGCGGGCCAGCCCGCGGCGCACCAGTTCAGCATCAAGTCTGCGCCTCATTGCTCCTGGGCCTCGGTGAACAGTGTCTCTAGCTGACTCAGGGCCTTTTCTAAGGCCCTGACCTGTTCTTCAAGGGGAGCTTCGGGTTCAAGGCTGGCGGCCTCAGCCACAGCCGCGGCCCGTTCTTCCGGTGTCATTTGCCCTCCTTGGCTCAACCGTACCTGAGCTAGCCGGGGCCTGTTCTAGTAACAGGCCCCTAAAGCCCTCGGCAAATCGGCTGGCCGGAGTTGGCCGCCATGATCGAGGTAGTGCCAAGCCGCTTGCACGGCCACCCGGATGGCCTCATCGCTGACACCTTGGCCAGTGGTCTTGAGCTGGAGCTGGCCGGCTTCGACCCAAGCTTCGGCTCCTTGAAGGCACCAGCGCCCGGCTTGAGCCTGCGGCGCCCGGTGAGGTTGGCTCAGCACCCGCAGGTCTTGAGCAATCATGGCCGGCCGCTGCGACGGCGGGCAAAGGGCGGCGTCAGTGGCTGTGCTGACTCCGGTTAACACCAACAGGCCCGGGTAGCCGGCGTTGCGGGCGCCGGCCATGTCGGTGGCTAGCCCGTCGCCCAGCACCACCGGACGCCTGGCTCTGCCTGGACCGTGGCCCGCCAAGCCCAAACTGGCAGCCTCAGCCCGGCTGGTGGCCAGGATGAAAATCTCCGGCTGAGGTTTGCCCGAGGCCTTTGGCTCCACACCGGTGGTCGCCACCAGTGCCGCCACCATGGCACCGTTGCCAGGGGCAAAGCCGGACTCAGTTGGTCTGGTCAAGTCAAGATTGGAGGCGTAGTAGGGCGTGCCGGCCTCGATGGCGTAACTGGCCTGTTCCAGGTCCCGCCAACAGACATCCGGGCCCCAGCCCTGCATCACTGCCGCCGGGGCGTCATCGGCCGCCAAAACCACTTCGAAGCCGGCCTGTTCGACGGCGTCTCTCAGCCCTTCTGCCCCTATTACCAGCACTTTTGCTCCGGCCGGCAGATCTTGGACCAGCATTTCCGCACCGGCCTGGGCGGCCGTAACGACCATGGCGCTATCCGCCTCAATGCCGAGCGCCACCAGTTTGGCGGCCTGAGCGGCAGGCGTACGCGAGGCATTGTTGGTTACAAAGACGAATCCCACCCCGGCCCGCCGCGCCAGGCAAATGGCCTCGACGGCCTGCCCGATGGCCTTGGATCCCGCGAAGCAAACCCCGTCCAGGTCGCAGATGGCTAGGTCAAAGGCTTCAACCAGCGGAACCGCCACGTCAAGAAGCTGACTCACCTGGGTGCTCCTCTTCCGACCCAAATCCACCTGTCAAGGCCCCACTAGACGCGGTGCTGCCGGCCGCAGCTTGACCTTGCTGGGCACCGTCAGGCTCACCTTCGCTCTGCCCCGTGCCCCCACCACCTTCGCCGTCACCACCAGTCCGAGCTTCGTCACCACCACCTTCGCCGTCACCACCACCTTCGCCGTCGCCACCGGTCCGGGCCTCGTTACCACCAGTCCGAGCTTCGTCACCACCAGTCCGAGCTTCGTCACCGTCGCTCTCGTCAACCGGATCAAGGTCAACCCAGTCCACTACGCCGTCTGGCGCCACTTCAAGAACCTCGATCTCGTTGGCCACGACTTGGCCGGCGGCAAGTTCCTTAATTCGGGTCAACGCCTCATCAATCCGAGTCTTGAAACCAGGGCTAGTGCAGCGGCGGCGCAGCTTGGTCAGCTGGGCCACGGCGGCGTCGAATTGGCCCAGATCTGCCCGGGCCCCGGCCAGCACCAGTCCCAATTCGACCCATTCGTCTGGGTCCATTTGGCTGGGATTGGCAGCCAACGCCAGGTCGATCGCTTCGACCACCTGACCCTGGGCCCGGAGCGAATCAGCCACCAGAGCCAGATAGTGCTTCGTTCCGCTCAAGCGCTGGAAGGTTCTCAGCTCCCTGGCGGCCTCGGCGTAGCGTCCTGAATAGTAGCTTGTCAGCCCGGCATACTCCCTGACCAGGTCAATCCGACTGGCGCGATCCGCCGCCGCCCGGGCATGGCGGTAGGCTAGTTCTGGGTCGTCTTGGAGTAACTCGTGCACCATCAACAAATGTCGAGCGACATAGTCTCTGTCCTGCTGGCTCAGGCCCGCTAGTCTCCGGGCCAACGGCTTTGGCAACTCCCCCGCCGTGATGTCCTCTGGCAGCTCGGGCACAGACCCCGCCGCCAGCCGGTTGTGGGGCCGCATCTTGCCCGGTCCGTCATCAACCCGCTCACGCCACTCGCCAGCTCCATCACCGCGAGTCCGAGCTTTGGCATCACCCCGCCCAGGCCGCCCGGACCCATTTCCGCGAGGTTGAGCTTTGGCATCATCCCGCCACGGCCGCCCAGCTCCTTTTCCGCGAGGTTGAGCTTTGGCATCATCCCGCCGCTGACGCCCCCACTTGTCCTGCCGCTGCCGGTCCCCCTGGCCTCGCCTCTCATCAGCCCCATCACCGCGAGTCCGAGCTTTGGCATCACCCCGCCACGGTCGCCCGGCTCCATCACCGTGAGTCCGAGCTTTGGCACTATCCCGCCCAGGCCGCCCCTGCGAACCCCACCGACTATCCTGCCGCTGCCGGTCCCCCTGGCCTCGCCTCTCATCAGCCCCATCACCGCGAGTCCGAGCTTTGGCATCACCCCGCCACGGTCGCCCGGCTCCAGTTCCGCGAGGTTGA
>Ga0123356_10000458_pt1 | contig 45607 bp, 38 predicted proteins | sample TergutEmb28metaG_2_FD_92546 | JGI IMG/M metagenome (GOLD analysis project Ga0123356, IMG submission 92546) | Embiratermes neotenicus P3 segment gut microbial communities from Petit-Saut dam, French Guiana - Emb289 P3 | ecosystem: Host-associated > Arthropoda: Insects > Digestive system > Gut ...
GCAGAAAATACTGAGCGGAACCCCGAGGGAGCTTGATATAGGTAAGTTCTGCGACAGGTATTTTACCTATGTCGCCGCTTTTGGAGCGTTTACGGGCGTGTCCTACTCAACATCACAAAACGCAAAGCGGTCACTGGGTCACCTGGCATATATACTTGGCGGAATAGCCGATGTTGCGGCAATAAAACCGAGGCGCACAACCGTAGAGTATGACGGCAATATAATAGAAGGGGATTTTATATTCGGAAGTGTCACAAACTCAACCTCGGTTGCGGGGTTTATAAAGCTTAACCCCGGGCGCGTAGACCTCGCCGACGGAATGTTTGAAGTAATCCTTGTGAAACAGCCTGTTGTTCTGTCTGATTTTATGGATATATTGACAAGTGTAACTGTAAAGACGTACGACGGTGATAATGTTAAAATGCTCCATGCATCAAATGTGAAATTTACATTTGATGAAGAGGTAGCATGGGCTGTTGACGGAGAAAACGGCGGGAAGCACAAAACAGCAGAAATAAAAAATTGCCACAAAGCAATTGAAATTGTAGTATAGGAAAGCTGCGACCCGCAGGACAAGAGCCGCGACCCGCAGAAAAAATACCGCAACTATCATACCGGAGCCTGACAATGAACAACAGACAAAAATCATTATACGAGAGCGATGAGCAAATAGGACCGCTTGCAAGCCGTTTAAGGCCGCGTGACCTGCCGGAGTTTGTCGGGCAGAACCACCTGCTGGGCGAGGGTAAGGTCTTGCGCCAAATGATTGATAAGGACATGGTTTCCTCAATGATATTCTGGGGTCCGCCCGGAGTCGGTAAAACAACACTTGCTCGTATCATCGCCGGAAGGACAAAAGCTGAATTCGTAAACTTCAGTGCTGTGACGAGCGGCATCAAGGAAATTAAGGATGTAATGAACCATGCCGAGCGGATGAGTATTTTGGGTGACAAAACCATCCTGTTCGTGGATGAAATACACCGCTTCAACAAAGCGCAGCAGGATGCATTCCTGCCATTCGTTGAAAAAGGGAGCATTGTGCTAATAGGCGCGACAACGGAAAACCCGTCGTTTGAGGTGAATTCCGCACTCCTTTCGCGCTGTCGTGTATTTGTTCTCAACGCGCTGGATCAGGATGACTTGTTTGTCCTTATGAAGCAGGCTATAAAAGACCCGCGGGCATTTGAAGACAGGGAAATACGCATCACCGATGAAATGTTGAATATAATAGCAAACTTCGCCAACGGTGACGCCCGCATAGCTCTGAGTACGCTGGAAATGTTGATTCTCAACGGTGAAACCGATGAAACAGGCACAACCGTGACAATGGAAATGCTCGAGCAATGCATCAGCAAGAAGTCGCTGATATACGATAAAACAGGCGAGCAGCACTACAACATCATTTCTGCTCTGCACAAATCAATGCGCAACAGCGATGTTGACGCGTCAATTTACTGGCTGGCAAGAATGCTTGAAGCCGGAGAGACCCCGCTTTACGTAGCAAGGCGTATCGTGCGCTTTGCCAGCGAGGACATTGGCATGGCAGACAGCCGTGCGTTGCAAATAGCTGTCACGGCATATCAGGCATGTCACTTTATAGGGATGCCCGAATGCAGCGTTCACCTTGCGCACGCTGTAACATACATGGCTCTTGCACCTAAATCGAACGCGCTTTACATAGCTTATGGGGAAGCTGCCGCCGACGCGCTGACAATGCTTGTCGAACCTGTTCCGCTCCATATACGCAACGCTCCGACAAAACTGATGAAAGAACTGGGATACGGCAAAAACTATATATACGCCCACGATATGGAAGACAAGCTTAGTACAATGCAGTGCTTGCCGGACTCACTCAAAGACCGCAAATACTACATACCCACCGGACAAGGCCAGGAAGCCCGTGTAAAAGAACGCCTGACTCAAATCGAGCAGTGGAAGAAAGAGCGCGGCAATGAGTGATAATAAAAAGCAGCCTTTCATCCCGCTCGGCAAACAATCAAAGCAAAAGCAGAAGGAATACCACGCGTCAAAACGCGGCAGTTGGGGAGATATAAACCCGGTAACAAGAAAACCTCCAAACCCGAAGGCATATACACGCAATAAAACCGGCCGCTGATATCTCAATAGCCGGTTATCCGCAAGCCGCCTGAATTGCAGGTGGTTTTTTCATCCAACGTTCAAGCAGAGTTCACACAGAGTTCAGATAAGCCATTTATATTATATCTAGTGTCACAAGTCTAAATAAAGAAAGGAGTTTCTAAAATGTTTAGTTTTATTAAAAGAAACGTAAAGTTTGTGGTTACTATAGGAATATCAGTAATAATAATCGCCGGGTTAACGACCGCATTGATTATTACAAATGCCGGCAGAGGCGGCGGAAGGGAAAGAAGCAGAGAAAGAGTGCAGGCGCAGGTTGAGCTGACAGAGGAGCAAATTGCAGAGCGTGTCGAGAATGCGCGTGAACGGCTGGCACAGAAACTGGCTGACGGAACCATAACGCAAGAGGAGTATGATGAACGTCTCGCAGCTATCGAAAGCGGTGAATGTAGTGTTCTTGACAGAAACAGAGACAGAGGAAACCGGCGCGGCAGCAGAGATGGCGACACCTCACCCCACAGAAGTGAGCGTGGGATGACCGACGAGCAAAAAGCGGACGAAAGCGAACCCGGTTTATACGGGGAAGAAAATCCGGATGCTACAGAGTAAATGAAATTGCTGCGGTATTTATAATACCGCAGCAGCACTTTTATGGTACAATACATTTACAGAACCTGAGGAATGGAGATAACCGGATGGCAAAAATCCTGATATGCGACGATGAAGCGGGGCTTCGGGCCGTTATAAAAAAATACGCGGAGTTTGAAGGGCATGAAACAGCGGAAGCAAGTGACGGGATTCAGGCAGTGGAAGCATGCAGAAATTATTGCTATGATACTGTGATAATGGATATTATGATGCCTGTGATGGACGGATTTACAGCAGTAAAAAAGATTCGTGAGTTTTCTGATGTGCCGGTAATAATGCTGTCGGCAAGAGGTGAAGAATATGACAAGGTGCTGGCATTTGAACTAGGCGTGGATGACTACGTAGTCAAACCCTTTTCCTCAAAGGAGATTATGCTTCGAATAACGGCAATTCTGAGGCGAACCGGCAAGGATAAAGGAGCGGACGACAGAATCGTATTTCAAAAAGACGGTCTGACTGCAGATATGACCGCACATAAAGTCACTATTGACGGAACACAAATCGACTTGGCACCCAAGCTGTATGACCTGTTGTTTTTCTTAATAAGAAACAAAAACGTTGCCCTGTCAAGGGAAAAAATATTGACAGAAATCTGGGGCTACGATTACTTCGGAGATGACAGGACACTTGACACACACATGAAGCTGTTGCGCAAAGCTCTTGGCCCGTACGGAGCCTTAATAAAAACACTGCGCGGGTTGGGATACAGATTCGAGGAGAGTTGAGGTAGGCGGCTTGAATAAGATTCTAAATAAAATCAGGTTAAAATGGAGAGTATTCGGGTTCTTGCTGGGTTTTTGCATATTGCTGTTGATTATCCTCTGGTTGTTTCAAATTACGCTTTTAAGCGGCTTTTACAGGCGTATACGTATAGCGGAAACAAGGAACTACGCAGCAACGATTGTTGAATACCTGCATGACGACGATATAAGGGAAATTGTATCCGAGCTTTCCGAAGACGGTGACTTCACTGCCGATATTGTAGACTTGGAGGGGAGGAGCTTAATCAGGATTCAGCGCCAAAGCCTGCATGAGGTACAGACAAACCTGACATTGATAAATGCCGCACAAGCGAACGATAGAGAATACTACAGGTTCGGCACTTTAGCTCAGTCCGCAAGAAACCGCCCGGAACGCCAAACCGGCAGCCGCGACAACCGGAGCAGGCAGCGCAATAACCCTGCCACCTTGGAATCATTTACGTATGTACGGCTCGCAGGCGACAGAGCAGTTATTATCAATGCAGTCGTATCACCCGTATATGCAATAACAGCCACACTTCGTTACCAACTGTATGTGATTTCAGGCATTATGTTCGCACTTGCGGCAATACTTGCTATTACCATTGCAAAACGGATTTCAAAACCTATTGAGGAAATTAACCGGTCAGCTATGAAGCTGGCCGACGGGCAATATGATACACGCTTTACAGGGAAAGGGTTTTATGAAATTGTCGGCTTGTCCGAAACGCTGAACACGGCGGCTTTTGAGCTGGGACGCACAGAAGCTCTGCGCAGGGAACTGCTTGCGAACGTATCTCATGACCTGCGTACGCCAATAGCGCTCATTTACAGCTACGCCGAAATGATGCATGATTTCCCGGAGGACATCACAAAAGAGCAAACAGAAGTAATTATGGAGGAAACCGGGCGTCTGACAAGCCTGTTAAATGACGTGCTGGATATTTCAAAGCTCGAAGCCGGCATGGAAGAATTGAACATCACCCGTTACAACCTGACGGAGAGTCTCGGCGAAACAATAGACAGGCTTCGCGAATTGCTTGTGAAGCAGGGTTACGAAATTGATTTCAAATTCAATGGTGAGATTTTCGTAGATGCTGATGAAACCAAAATCGACAGAGCATTTTATAACCTGCTGGTAAATGCAGTAAATTTCGCAGGCGATGACCGGAAAATTTTAGTTGAGCTGTCAAAAGAAAACTCAGCAGCAAAAGTTTCCGTCACAGACCGGGGAGAAGGCATATCGGAAGAAGAGCTGCCTTTTATATGGGACAGATACTATAAAAGCGGAAAAGCCCATAAACGTCCGGTGACCGGTACAGGATTGGGCTTGTCCATAGTAAAGAAGATTATTCAAATGCACGGTGGTAGCTGCGGAGTGACCTCCTGTATAGGAGAGGGAAGTACATTCTGGTTTGAGTTGTAACAGACTGACCGTAGGGTGGGACTAATAAAACCTCAAATCACAAAGTTCCCGTCTTTGAAAACCACAACCTCCCCGCCTGATGCGGTTATGCCGGTAATCGACATATCCGCGGAACCGAACATAAAATCCTGATGATTGTCACTGACATTGATTCCTGCCGCTTTGCGCTCATCCTCCGTCATAGCCCCGCCGCCTTCGATGCAATCGGGATATGCACTGCCGAGAGCAAGGTGGCAGCTTGCGTTTTCATCAAATAAAGTATTATAGAAAAGGATTCCGGTATTTGAAATCGGCGAATCAAACTCGACCAGAGCAATCTCGCCAAGCCTGTCCATGCCCGGGATATCGTTAATCATGTTTTCCAAATGCTCCCTGCCGGATTTGGCGTCGTACGAAACAACCTTGCCATCCTTGAAGGTAATTGAAAAATCCTCAATGAGGTTGCCCCGGAAAACATTTGGCATAGTGCCGACAACCGTTCCGTTGACACCATCTGCTTTAGGTGCTGTGAAAATCTCTTCCGTAGGGATGTTCGGGAGGAAGGGGACTCCGTCCTTTGCGTCATCTCCGCCGCCTGCCCAGAGATGCCCGGCGGGGAGCTCCATGTGCAAATCCGTGCCTGCGCTGTTTTTGAGATGGATTGATGCGAATCTGTAATCATTAAGTGTGGTGACGTGTCTTTTTAATGTATCTACGTGAGTACTCCACTTGTCTACGGCATTTCCGTCACCCACACGGGCGGCGGCAAATATATTTTTCCAAAGCTGAGAAATCGCCTCGTCAACACTTGCCGCATCCGGGAACACTTTCTTCGCCCACGCCTCAGACGGCACCGAAGCAACGCACCAGCGAACGCCGCCTGTTATTATCTTTTCAAAGTAGCCCTTAAGCGCGGCGGAAGCTGCTATATTGAACCTGCTTAGTCTGCCGGAATCCACACCTTTATAAACCTCGGGGTCGGAAGCGGATACATTAAGAAATGCCGCGCCCTCCCCGGAAAGAGTGTCCATTAACAGCTTATCCCAAACAGGGTACTTATCAAAGATAGCATCGTCAGCCATAAGGAAACGTGTGCGGGAGCAAATATCATCGACCCAGCGCAAGTGAACATTGGAAGCGCCGGCTTTAAATGCGGTTTCCATTGCCATCCGGGCAAAAAAAGCGCAATCAACACTGCAGGCGACAACAAGCTGCTGACCCGGCTGAATATTTACACCCTGACGTATGACAAGCTCGACATATTCCTCCAGATTTGCATCATCATATAGCGAATTACTCATAAAACCTCTCCTTATCATCAGTATGATTCCAATTCTATCATTACCAGTATAACACAAAACCGCCCGTAATCAAAAGATAACAGGACGGTTAAGTATTATTGTTATTGCAGTTACGGCCATGAGTATGCTGTTTACTGTCAACTCACCCCAGTGCGTATATATTTGTGCTTCCGCTTACAGAGGAAAAGTTGAAAGCAGCACCGCTTTGCATGGTGACAGGGACTTCGCTTGAAAATCTGCCCGACACCGCTGAATGGCTCACGGTAATCGCACCCTGATTCGGTATATAGACACTTGCGCCTCCCGAAACAGAGCTTACACCCAATCTGCTTGGAACTGTTGAACTCCTTATTGTAGTGCCGCCCGAAACTGTACTGACATCGACCTTGTCAAAATCACCTGAAGCTGATGATGAGCCTGATGTAGTACTCAAGTTAACAGAGCTGATTAATGAATCGGTTATCGCTATTGCGCCTGAAACAGTACCGGCATCGAGCCTGCCTGCTCTTACGGACGCCGCGTTTACAGCTCCGGAGGTTGTTCCCAGATCGATTCTCGGAGAAACGATACCGGAAATACTTATCGCCCCGGATACAGAACTTAAATTTAATGATGCCGTCTCAAAGTCCTCAACCCTGATGCTCCCCGATGTTGAGTTAACGGACAGCAATGTCATATTCTCGCTGAGCTCACGCGGTACAAAAACCTCCAGCCTTTTCCTTGGCATACGCCCGGAAAAACCGCGATCCCTGAATCTTATCTCAAGCGTGCTTCCGGACACTGTATAACGCAGCTTTTCATTGTCGCTTAGCTTGCGCTGTGCATATTCTATGATTTTGATATCATCTCCATCATGAGGTATGACGGTTACCTCACCCGATACCCAGTTGATGTTGATGGAATCAATACCGTCGGCTATGACGCTGTAAGTGCCGTCTGTTTCGAAGGGACCTGTAAGGTTTTCGATAAAAGACCAATCACCAAATATATCTCCGGTAAAGAACCATAAAGCGATTCCTGTGAGAACGACTGCTGTAATAATCCAGCATATCATAGTTACTATTTTCATTGCATTCATGTTTTATCCTCTTTTCTTCAATGTAAAGAAGACATTCATTAAAGATTCTATAACTCCGCCCAGAATGAATATTATCCATGTTATCGGCCATGCCCCTGTCATAAAGCTTATAATCAGGTACAAAGCGGTAGTTATGGACCAAAGGGCTGATGAGATTGCTTTGCGCAAGGCTCTGCGGTCCTTCTCGTCAGATTGCCACTCACGAAATTCCTCAACCAGTGTGTCCTGCCGGTTGTATGAAGGCTTTGTCATACTGTTGTATATAAGAAGGCCTGTTGCGCCCGCTACCAGTACGAACAAAAAGGGAACCCCGATTTCAGCCGTATACCTGAAGTTAAACATAGACATTATAATCAAAGGCAGGACGCACAGGATATACATCATTACAGCTATTGCCGTCAGCATGCCGGATCTGCGGCGGGCTCTTTCCAGCTCTATTGTATTAGGTATATACGGGGTAGCGTCCGACTCCAGTTCTGCGAGCAGCCCGCTGATGTCGCCTATACCGGCGATAACAATATTGTATGCCGCTTCTTCGGTTTTACCGTCGGATATGAGGTCGCTGTATTTGTCGTTCAGGTTTTGTATCATTTCCTCTTTTAATTCAACAGATTTCTTTGAGGGGGTCGTGTCTGCAAAGAGGTTGTCGATATGTTTACGAAGCTTATCTTCCATTATTGCTTATCCTCCGTTTCAATTAGTTTATCAATCATTTTTTTCGCGGATTTCCATTCGTCGATGAGACCGATGTAAGTGCTGCGCCCGGTTTCCGTGATACTGTAGTAGCGGCGTCTTGCACCCGTCTGCTCGTCACCCCAGTAAGATGAGATGCAGCCTGCTTGTTCGAGACGGCGGAAGGCAGTGTACAGGGTTGCTTCCTTCAGTTCGTAGCTGCCGCCTGTCTTTTGCTGGATGGATTTGTTGATTTCGTATCCGTAATTATCGTTGTCCATCAGCCTTGCAAGGATTATTGTGTCGGTGTGGCCTCGTATGAGGTCAGACGCAATAGACATAGTTACGTTAATTCCTTTCTGTCAGTTTTCACTGTGTTCTTTTGCTAGCAGGCATATATTAACACAAGATACCTCGCCTGTCAAGGTATCTTGTGTATTAAATTATCATTAAAATAAATGTATATTAGATTAAAGTGAGTAAGCCTGTAAGCCGGATTCTGTCTAAGCAGCCATCTATCTAGGTCCGCCGTTGCCGGTGGACTCAAGCCACCCCCTGAGAGCGGTCGGGCAAACCATGCGTATCAAAACGCTGCTCTCCCGCGGTGTTGCTCCGGATAGAGTTTACAGCGGCGAAACGTCTCCGTCCGCCGGGTGAGCCCTTACCTCACCTTTCCACCCTTACCGCCTGCGGCACAGAGCCGCAAACGGCGGTTTATTTCTGTTGCACTTGTCCTGAAGTCGCCTTCGGCGGGCGTTACCCGCTATCCTTGCCCTATGGAGCCCGGACTTTCCTCGTAAGAGGCCTTTCGGCACATATCACGCGGCTGCCTGGCTTACTCACTACAATAGTATACCATAAATCGGGGTTAATGTTCAGCCAAACTATGCTGCTGTTAAAATACAACTCCGGGTACGGCACACACAATACACGCATACAGTACCATGACTATATTAACGGCTTGCATATTTCACTGACTTCCTGCTCTTCTTCTTCACTTATATCAAGACCTGCGCGTTTGCGGTCAAGATAGTTTATTAGCTTGCCGTGTTTCTCCTTGGAAAGCTTCCATCGTATCGCAACTATTGTTGAAGGGATAAGGAAAATAATCGCTACGAAACCGAGGATCGCCCTTATCATAAACAGGGTCTCCGGTGACTGCTCCTGTTCGACCATAATAGATATGCCATCCTCGATGACCTCCACGGGGCTGACAAAGCCCGAAAGACCGAGAAGCAGAAGCACACCTCCGTTTGCTACTGCCGCAAGGCACTTCCGGATAAATTGCTGTATACCGTAAAAGCTGCCTTCTGCTCTGTACCCGAAATGATATTCACCCACCTCGGTCACATCGCTGAAAATAGCCTGGTATCCGATCAATGAAAATGCCAAACTGGCTCCGATAGCGCATGCGACGATATAAACTACAGCTATCGGACTGTCGCTGCTTACAAGGAAGATTGATGCGGCAGCCGCCGTCCATGCCAGGTTGCCTGCTATTACAGCGCATGGCTTGCTTGTTTTCTTTGCAAACCATGATGCAACCGGAACAAAAGAGACCTCGGCAATAAGCAATGCGCCCAAAACAAAGTTAAGCTCATCATAACGCCCGAGATTATACGTCATAAAATACACGAAAATCATTGCGATAACATCCATGGAAAGAATGACACCCAGATATAGAACCATGAACTTCCGGAAAACGCGCAGACGCATCGGGCCGAACAGTTCGCGCCATGTACTTTTTCTTCCCTTGGAAAACTGCTTACGCTCTTTTACCTTAAAAAACACAAGAAAATACGGAAGTGTAAATAGCAGACCAAAAGCAATACTCATCACAATATAGCCTGAGTTCACATCACCCGCATCCCTGTAAGCTTTTATGATTTCATGCGGCACAACAGCGCATATGATTGTCGCTGATACCGAAACTATCATTCGTATGTTCGATATAGACGTGCGTTCATTGTAGTCTGTGGAGAGTTCGGATGCCATCGAAAGGAACGGGACCTGTACAATAGTTGTGACTGTATTCATTAAAACAAATGCAAAAATATAGAAGATAACTTTTGAAACCTCCGTGCCGCTGGACAGAGGGAACCACATCATTATAAATGCCAGAAAAACCAGAGGTGCGCCAATCAGGAAATACGGTCTTCGCCGACCGAACCGCGTCCGTGTATTGTCGGAAATCATACCCATAGCAGGGTCGGTCACAGCGTCAAGTACGTTCCCGATTACAAAGACAAGAATCGCCCAATATGGTCTGATGCCTATTACATTAGTCAGGAAAAAACTGTAGTAAATATTGACGATGTTGAAAAAGCCGCCTGAGAAAATTTCGCCAAGTGAAAAAAACCACTTTGTCGAGGTTTTGATTTTTTCGTCTGTACGGTAATTGCTTTCAGTTCCGTTTTTATTGTTGATGCTGCTGATAATACCACCTCGTTCACAAATTGTTCATATATGCATAAGCGAATAATACGCCTCTCAAAACCCGGTGTCAAGTTTAATTTCATCAAAATTACAAACACTATAATACCCGAGCCTGCGATAAACGCCGCATGACACAGGATTACCGGCATCGGCATACAAGCAGCAGAACTTCTTACCCCGGGAAAAGATTGACTTTGAAAGCTCCGCCACTACAGAGGTTGCATAGCCGTACCCCCGGTACTGCGGCGGCGTGTAAACCCAACTGATAGCAGCGCCGTTGGGAGAATCACGCCCGTAAACAGCTTGTGCCACAGGTCTGCCGTCCTCCCATATGAAGTGGGTATCCTTGCCTAGGCGTGTTCTGATGCGCTCTTTATTTTCCGCAATAGTATATACCGGAATACGGCAGTCAACGCAAAATGCCTGCTCCCATGCCGGCACGAAAGATAAATCGTCCTCAGTCAAAATTCGGGCAAACCCCGGTGCCTTATTGTAATCGGCAAGATTATCCAGCTTCATCAAAACCATAGACATATGCAACTTAAACCCGTTGCTTCCGCAATAAGCATCTGCAAAGCACCCGGCCAGACCGGACACCGCCAGCACACCGGGTGGAGCAAAACCGGTGCGCCTCAGCTCAGAAGCAAGCAGAGCCACTGCCTCCTTGCGGCAATCGCTGACAGGCTCAAAGAGCAGCATATTAAACGGTTTTGTACAAATTGAAATTAAAACGATTCTTTCACGCTCATCAGTCACCGTCGAAAGCAGCCATTCAGAAGAATTATCTTTTTTTCCGTCAATTAAAATGCTTATAGGCAGATTGTTTACAACCTCATCCTCGAGCAAAATGTCAAGCACATCTTTTTTATACTCATCAACATCGGTATATCTTTGGAATTTCATAGCTGTACCTCTTTCGTCTTATTGCAATACTACACCATCTGTAGTACAATGCAAGCATAAAGTTAAGAAGGGAAATGCAAGCCCTTGACTGAGAAGCTTAAAGCCGTAGTGCTGGCAGCAGGAAAAGGAACCCGGCTGCATACAGATGAAATCGACGCTCCGAAGGTAATGAGGGAAGCCTGTGGTAAACCCTTGCTTTGGTACGTGCTTGAAGCATTGTCGTTTATAGGAAAAAAGGATACAATACTGGTGGTCGGATACAAAAAAGACAGTGTACTGAAAAGCTTCAGTGAATATCCGTATGCAGTACAAAACGAGCAGTTGGGCACGGGACACGCAGTCATGGCAGCAAAAAGGGAGCTTGCCGGATTTACCGGAGCACTTCTTGTATGTTACGGCGATATGCCGGCCGTCAAACACGAGGTATATGAACAGTTATTGCAAACTCATATAAAAGAAGGTAACAACTGCACATTACTTACCGGAGAATCCACGCTCAATATGTCCTTCGGTCGGATAATACGCGATGAAAACGGAGATTTTCTCCATGTGGTGGAGGAAAAAGACTGCACACCGCAGCAGCTTGAGATTACAGAACTGAACACAGGGGTTTATGTATTTGACACACCGATGCTCCTCAATGCTTTAAAGGAGCTTAAAAACGATAATTCACAAAACGAGTACTATGTAACAGATGTTCCGGCGATTATGAAAGAGCATGGGGCAAAGATAGGGATATTCAAAAAAAACCTGGGCGATGACATAATAGGGGTAAATACACTTGAGCAACTTAAAATGGTGGAGACGATTCTAAGTGAGAGGTAGGTGCTGATTCCGATGGAAGATAAAGAACTTAGCTTTGAAATGGTCAACGAGTTAATAAACAAAAGAGATGCCGAAGAAAAAAAGGACCGCAGAAAAAATAAACCCGACACTCTAAGCAGAATGGCGACCATCCTCAGTCTTGGAGCCTGGGGGGTTATGCTGGCGGTATGGGTGGTTGTGGATATGGCGTCTCCCCAAAGTGAATTTTTCTGGCAGAGCTGGGCAAGAAGCCAGGGACATGAGACGATTCTAAGAACAAGATATAACTTTACAATGGTTAATACTGCTTACATATTACTTCTTATCTCAATAGGAATGTGCCTTGTTGCGTTTGTGTTTAACAAAATGCGCATGAGAAGAAAAGGAGATAAATATAAAAAATCAATTTTTGTTATAGGAGGAATTACAATTACTGCGTTTGTGTTTTTTATGATTAACTTCTGGAGGATATTATTTTAAAAATATTTTTTCATCATTTGTAATCATCATAAAAAAGCGTAAACGATAAAGCCTTAAATCAATTCTCTCCGTTTTACACTTTTTATTAAAACAAATGTAAGTCCGGCAGGCTTGAACCGCCGGATTTTTGTTGTTGACAAACAAGGTAAATCATGTATAATTACGAAGCTAAAAGCAAAGGTCAATGACTCTGTACAAAACTGTATGGCTGCTGCAGAGCAGAGACGATTCCTTGCTCCCGGCGGGACCGGGGGCCTACGGATTTCTTTTAAAGGGATCCATCAGACCAGAAGGAGGTGTAACCAGCATGGCAAAAACATCCGCCAATTACGAGCTTATGTATATAATCGACTTGGACATTGGCGAGGAACAGGTCGCAGCGATGGTAGAGAAATTTAAATCTCTTATCGAAGCGAACGGAACGGTGAATGAACTTGAAGAGATGGGCAAAAAGAAACTTGCATATCTGATCAACGACAAGCCTGAAGGGTATTATGTACTCGTCAAGTTCACATCAAGTCCGGATTTTCCGGCGGAGCTTGACCGGGTTCTCAAAATTACCGACGGTATTATGCGCTCGCTTATTACCGTAATCGAAGATTAGCAGTCATCGTAGAGTAAAGGAGAATTCATTATGAACCACATAGTAATTATGGGCAGGCTCACACGCGATCCCGAGCGTCGCGAAACCCCGTCCGGGGTGCCGGTGACATCATTTTCACTGGCTGTAGACAGGGGGTATACTCCAAAGGACGGCGGGGAAAAACAAACCGACTTTATTGACGTTGTTGCATGGCGCAATACAGCGGATTTCGTAGCCAAGTATTTCGCCAAGGGTCAAATGGCAGCAGTTACGGGGCGTTTGCAAATACGTGACTGGACAGACAAGGAAAACAATAAGCGCCGCAGTGCAGAGGTTGTAGCCGATCATGTGTACTTCACCGAAAGCAAAAAAAGCAGGGAAGCGGCAATGGGCTCATCAGACCCTAAGGAAGATTATGGCGCAGGTTATCTAACTCCCGTCGAGAGCTCAGACTTTGCAGAGCTCGACATGGATGACGGGGATTTACCATTTTAGCACTTAAAAATAAACAGAAAGGAATGAATGCGATCTTGTCAGGTGATAGAGATAGAGAAAGAGATTCAAAACCTTATAAGCATAAGAAAAAGAAAGTATGCCAGTTTTGTGTAGATAAGGTTCAAGATATTGATTACAAGGATGTGAACAAACTGCGAAAGTGCATATCCGAACGCAGCAAAATCCTGCCGCGCAGGACAACGGGTGTTTGCGCAAAGCACCAAAGGCGATTGATGGTAGCGATAAAAAGAGCGCGCCAGATAGCCCTGCTGCCATATGTAACTGATTAAACTAAAAATACCCGCCTGTTAAATTGATGACAGGCGGGTATTGTGTACACTTGCTGCGGATTTATCGTATCTTTATATGAGCTTCCCGGAGCTGCATCTCCGTAACCTCGCCCGGAGCGCCGAGCAGGTAGTCCTGAGCGTTGCTGTTAAGCGGGAAAGCGATAACATCTCGTATTGTCTCCTCTCCGGCTATCAGCATTACGATTCTGTCAATGCCCGGAGCCATTCCCGCGTGCGGCGGTGCGCCGTACTGGAACGCCGTATAAAGAGCACCAAACCTTTTTTCAAGCTCCTTCTCCGTGTACCCTGCGATAATAAATGCTTTCTTCATTATTTCGGGTGAATGGTTGCGTACAGCCCCGGATGATAATTCAATACCGTTGCAGACAATATCATACTGATGTGCGTATATATCAAGCGGGTCTTTGCTTTCAAGCGCTTCAAGTCCGCCTATAGGCATTGAGAAAGGATTATGTGTGAAATCAATTCGTTTTGTTTCCGGATTATACTCATACATAGGATAATCCGTTATATAACAAAATTCAAAAGAATCTGTGTCCACTATATCAAGTGATGTGCCGAGCCATGTCCTTATCTCGCCAGCAAGACCGTCCACAACAGAGGCGGAATCGCAGATGAAAAACAATGTCATACCGTCCTTCATGCCGAGAGTGCTGATTAGCTCGTTTTTCTGTTCACCACTTAGAAATTTCTCTATCGGGCCTTTGAAATCACCTTCGGAGAGAGTAAGATACCCCAATCCCTTCATACCGATACTTACGGCAAATTTAAGGGAATTATCAAAGAAGCTCCTCGGCTTACCGGAACAATCGGCGACAATGCCGCGTACAGGCTTGCCTTTAAACAGCGGAAACTCGACATTTGAGAAAAAGACAGTTAGGTCGTTAATAATGAGCGGATTTCTTAAGTCAGGCTTGTCAGTGCCGTATTTAAGCATGGCATCATCATACGGTATTCTCAAAAACGGGGGAGACGAGACTCTTTTATCAGTGAACTTTTTAAATGTTTCATACATCACAGACTCGCCGATAGAAAATACATCCTCCTGTTCGGCAAACGCCATTTCGAAATCGAGCTGATAAAACTCACCGGGTGAGCGGTCGCCGCGAGCATCCTCGTCACGGAAGCAGGGTGCAATCTGGAAGTATCTGTCGAAACCGGACACCATTAGAAGCTGCTTGAAAATCTGTGGAGCTTGCGGCAGTGCGTAGAACTTACCCTTGTGCTTACGGCTTGGAACGAGATAATCACGCGCGCCTTCAGGTGAAGAAGCAGTAAGTATTGGAGTCTGTATCTCAAGGAAACCAAGCCCGACCATCTTTTCCCGTATAAAGCTTATGATATTCGCCCGAAGAACAATATTATCGCGCATTACCGGATTACGTAGGTCGAGATAACGGAACATCATCCGCAGATCCTCGCGGGTTGATTTCGAATCACTTATCTCAAACGGCAGCATATTTTTGCATTTCCCGAGAATCTCAAGCTTATCGGCAAAAACCTCAATATATCCTGTACTGTGCTTTGGATTTATAGTTTCCTCACTGCGTGCCCGTAGCTTTCCGGTCACAGAAATGACCGTTTCGCGATTGACCCCGCCGAGCATGGAATCATCATGTAAAACGATTTGCATTTTACCGCTGTAATCGCGTAAATCCAGAAATTTTACACCACCGTGATCGCGTATAGACTCAACCCAACCGGAGAGGCGAACCGTCTCTCCGATATTTTCTTTTTGTAAATGTGAAGCAAGATGTGTCCTTAGCATTGTATAACTCCCTTACCCCCGTCTCTTCCGTACGGCTATACAGCATTTTGCCAGATATTGTGACGGATCTGCCGTACTTATCTCTTCGTGCAAATACATTGTATATACCGGACCTGATATATTAAGCGCGTTATCCCGGGCATATGCGGCCATTCTTTCGGGCAAATCGCCCAGCTCACCGTAATATCCCCGGACAAACCCTACAAGGTAGTCACCGGCTTTCCTTGTAGAGGTGCCGATCGGGTCGATGGAAATGAAATTATCGGGCAGGCCGGGACCCTTTAAAAAAGAATCCATACTATCGTGGCGGCCGGCTACGGGGAAACTCAGATTTATATGATAATTACCGGTATTTGCAATGTGAGCGGTAAGGGATTCAAGGAATGTGTCTCCCTCCTTGTATTCGTTACGCGGCCAGATAATCATCGCTCTCTCCTCAAGAGGTACGACAGAAAGCAAAGATTCGTCAACCCTTATGCCCATATTTATCAGTTCGCGCCTTGCATGAATTATTGAATAACGTTGCCGTAAATCCCGCATTTCCATATCCATACGTTTTTCCAGTCTCTCAAGAAGCTCTAAGAAACCCTCCGGGTCACGTTTGTCGCGGAGCTCGGCAATGGTTTTTAAAGGTATTTCCAGCGAGCTTAAAGTAGTTACAAAATTAAGCGCGAGTAATTGCGCAGTTGAATAATGACGGTAATTGTTTTCAGGGTTGCGCATTAACGGAGAAAAAAGATCAATCTCATCCCAATATCGCAGCGTAGAAGCCTCAACATTTGAGATTTTTGAAAACTCTTGAATAGACAGAGTACCACTCACCCGACATAGCACCTCCGAACTATAATTACTTCGAAGCTATTTTACTATATATATGGTAAAGATACAACATGCATTGAACCTAATAATTGATAAAAGCTTAAAGCTACTTAAAGATAAACCTTACAAAAGTAGAAAAAAAATGATGCAAACCCGGTGTGAAATGTAGAAAATCACACATTAAAAGCCATATAAATGATGAAAAAGGAACACATAAAACCTACTGTTTATAGCGTTTTTTGTGAGTTATTGTAAATAAAGCGTTGAAAAATAAAAAAAGCAAAAAATATATAAAAAAAGCCTTGACCTTAAAGCGGCTTTAAAACTTATCATTAAAATGCGAGATAAATGATAAAATAAAGGAGGAAAAGGCAATGAGTTTGGGTGAAAAATTGAGAAACCTCAGATTGAAGACAAAAAAAACACTGAGCGAGCAGAGTAAAATGCTGAAAGTCTCAATGAACTCGGTATACAGATGGGAGCATGATTTAGCTGTGCCGAGAAAACCAATGCTCAGAATAATGGCAGACTTTTATGGTGTGCCTCTTGACTGGCTTCTGTCGGAAAGTGCGTCTGCGTCTCTTGTAAGTGAGATTGAGCAAAACCTGCTGGGAATGTTCAGAAAACTTCCTGATAACAGCAGATTTAAAGTTCTGGGCTACATTGAACGCATATACGTAGAAGAGTATGGCGCCGAAATAAGGTATTAACAAATTGAATTCGAAAATGATAAGTGGTAAAATAGATTTATAAAATCGATTTTACCATTTTTCTATGAAAGGATTGAGCCGTATGTTCAAAATCATCTCACCCGGGGAAGCGGCAAACATGATTAAAGACGGTGACTGTATAGCAATTAACTCCTTTTTGGCATGGTCAAATCCGGAAGCGCTCCACGATGCGCTGTACGAGCGCGTTGTTGAAACAGGCTCGCCAAAGGATTTAAGGTTATTTTGCGCTGCGGGATTCGGAATATGGGATGAAAACCGGTTGGCCGACCGATATATAAAGCTTGGAGCAGTAAAAGAAATTGTTGCAGGTCACTTTGGGAGTATGCCTGTTGCCACAAAGATGGCGCTTGCGGGAGAAATAGAGGCATACTGCCTGCCGCTTGGTGTGCTCTCACACACGATTCGGGCTGCGGCAGCAGGGAAGGACTGGCTTTTGAGCGAAGTAGGGATAGGGTTATATTGCGACCCGCGTGTTGATACCTATGCAATAAACAACAAATCGGAAAAAGTGCTGATTAAGGTTGAAGAGCTTGAAGGTAAGGAATACCTTCTTTATTACACTCCGAAAATAGATATAGCATTTATAAAGGGAACAACAGTAGACCCGAACGGGAACATATCTTTTGAAAAGGAATACCTCATGGTAGACGCACTGGCGATTGCGCAGGCGACTAAACGCAATGGGGGCAAGGTGATTGTCGAGGTGGAGCGTGTCAGCCACCAGTTTTCCCGTCCGCGTAATGTAATTGTTCCCGGGCTGCTGGTCGATGCAGTTGTCGTATGTGAAGACGCCTATGACCCCGGTGAGTATAATCCCGCACTGTCAGGTGATATACATGTGCCGACGACGCATATGGATTATTATATACGCAAGCTGTCAGAGCAAACAAGAAAATCAGGGAAAGACGGAAAATACAGGGATATGGCAGCAGATATAATTGGTGACCGTGCAGCACGGGAGTTGAAACCTGAACAGATAGTTAACATCGGCATAGGTATACCTGAAACTGTCGGAAAACACGCTTCCAATCAGGGTATACTAAAGGACATTTATATAACGGTGGAAGCGGGCGGCATAGGCGGCCTTCCGGCACCGGGTCTTGCATTCGGAGCCACTATCGGAGCAGATATGATATGCGAAATGGCGACGCAATTTGACTTCTATGATGGTGGGGGACTTGACATCTGTTTCCTTGGCGGGCTCGAAGCAGACATGCACGGAAACGTTAATGCTCACAGAATGGACGGGTACTTCGCAGGTATCGGCGGCTTTGCCAATATAACACATGCCACAAAGAACATCGTATTTTGCTTGAGCTTTACAACAAAAGGTCTAATGGTTTCAAAAGAGAGCGGGAAGGTAATAATTGAGAACGAAGGTTCGATAAAAAAGTTTAAAAGGAATGTATCTGCAATAAGCTTTTCGGGAAAGCATGCACTTAAACGCGGTCAAAGGGTCATATACGTCACAGAACGGTGTGTATTCGAGCTGACAGAAACCGGATTGAAGCTGATGGAAGTATACCCCGGAATCGACGAAAATAGCCAAATCCGGGATATATTGGATTTCGAAGTTTGATTACTCCACATTTTTCAGAGACTCAACCATGTCTATTCTCGACAGCTTAAAGTTCATCACCAGGTTGACAAACACCGCAAACACGACTGTTAAACCTACCGAGTATAAGAAACTCCAAGGCAGGATTATCTGCGGAAACATGAGAAGGTCAACTTCAGCAGCCATAAGTACGTACCCGTGCAGGAAAATGCCGCATACAAGTCCCAGGGCAATTCCCATTAGTGTAACTATTCCATTTTCCCTGTATATGTACATTGAAAGCTCCTCGTTGTAAAAACCGAGGACTTTTATTGTGGCGAGCTCTCGTATCCTCTCTGTGATATTAATGTTCGTAAGGTTGAACAACACAACCAGTGCTAAAGCGCATGCAAGAAAAATGAGGACGAGTGCGACAACATCCATAGCCTCGGTTGCATCAGCGGTATTATCCTTAAGATTTGATGTATGAACGACTGCTCTTACATTGCTGTTGTTAAGAAGAGCTGTGGCGGATTCATCATCGGTTGCAACCAAAACGCTGTTGTACAGCGGCATTTCGTTAAATAGCTCGAAGTACAGTTCAGGCGGCATATAAATATGATGCATAACATAGTTTTCAACAACACCGGTCACATGTACTGTAAAGGTCCCGCCGTCACCCGGAGAAAAAGTAAAAGTGTCTCCACGGGATATATCCAGCTCACGTGCAAGCTTTTCCGTGATAAGTATGCCGTTTTGCTCAAGTGCGATGCGTTCCTCTGATGAGCTTTCATAGAAGTTGAAGAAATCATTTATCTTATCTGCCGATTCGGGAATGATCATAGAAACGGAAAATGCGCTGCCTTCCGCAGTAAGCGATTCCTCGCGTATATACAACCGCTCGCCGGAAATCAACGCATCGAGCTCAGCACGTTGTTCTTCCGATGAAATTTCCTTAATATACGCTCGAAGCGTGTATGTCAAAAGCTTCCCGAATTGCAAATCAGGCACAGCCGCAAGACTGTCACGCAAGCCAAAAGATGTCAGCAGAAGTGCGGCGCAGCCCGAAACACCTGCCAGAGTCATGATAAAACGCTTTTTATACCTGAATATATTTCTGGCGGTCACCTTGCTGGTAAACTTCATCCTGTTCCATATAAACGGCAGTTTTTCTATAAGTACCCTTTTTCCGATTATCGGAGCCTTTGGTCTCATCATTTCGGCAGGGACATTTCGCATAGAGCGCAGGCTTGACATAATCGTGACAAACATAACGATTGAAACAGACGTTGATACAGCAACAAGACTTATTGCAACCGGTACAGGTGTGTCAATAGGCGGCATTTCATATAAAAACATATACGCCCCGTAAATCACTCGCGGAAAAAAGCTGCTGCCTGCTAAAACACCCAGCCACCCTCCGATGACGCTCGCGCTAAATGCATAAACGAAAAACTTTATTATGATTTTCGGAGTACCGTAACCAAGCGCTTTATAAATACCAATTTGTGTCCTTTGTTCATCAACCATCCGTGACATTGTAGTCAGTGAAACAAGAACTGCAACGATAAAAAAGACGATGGGGAAGACATACCCGATACCTTCCAACCGCAGCGTATCTTGATAAAATGAATCAAATGCCGAGTTATCTTCACGAGTGAAATAAAACCATTCCGGAGCCGGCGCATCATCCAGCTTTCTTTGTGCGTCCTCCAACTCGGTGCGCGCATCGGCAAGCTCAACAAGCGCATCGGCCTTTTCACGCTCCAGCGTTTCCAAACCATCGTGCCACTCTTCAATACCGTCGTAGTATTCCGACCACCCGTCTTCAATTTCCTCCCGGGCCTCCTCAAGCTTGACCCATCCGTCATCTATTTCTGCTTGTGCGTCTATGCGCTCACGCTCAAGCGTTATTCGCGCGCGGTTTAGTTGTGCTATACCGTTATTAATTTCTCTCTCGGCAGAGTTCAACTGTGCCCGGCCGGCGTTGAGCTCAGTCTGCCTTTCATCTAGCTGTCCCAAGGCATAAAAAACAATGTCATATTGTGCATCCAGTTCAGGAGATACACCGTAAGGAGCTATTGCCTCCAGTTGTTGAAGATTTGCCAGCAGCATCGACCTCGCTTGATCTAATTCTGCCTGCCCGCTGGTGAGTTCGGAACGTCTGCTTCTTATTTCTGCTCTGCCGCTGTTAAGCCGTCGTTCGTTTCTGTTTATCTCACGTCTGGCATCAGCAATTCTGCTCTCGAGCGTACGCTGTCCATCCTCCAACTCAAGCCTTGCGTCCTCAAGCTCAAGCTGTGCCTCCTCCAGCTTTAATCTGGCATCCTCAAGCTCAATTTCGGCATCCCTGAGCTCCTGCATACCATCGGCAACCTTCTCATCAAGCTCAGTATGTCCGTCGTAATACTCTTGCCAACCGTCATTGATTTCATCCTGCGCATCCGCAAACTCATCAATCCGCGTCTGCACACGCAAGCTGCCGGTTTGCTTGATAAGATGCACCCATTCATCAGCAGCTCTGTAATATTCATCAGAGAGATTGTCAATATTGAGAGATTCCTCCATAAGTATATATACGTCGGTGTACACATCAAGTTCAAACGCACCGGGATAAAGGTACATATAATAATCCAGCCTGCCGTCACCGCGTATGGTATTCCCCCTGTCATACGGGATAATAAAGAAAGGCGCTCTTACAGTGCCGACGATAGTGAATTCATTATTCTCGAAAACCTCATAATAATCATCCATATTATCCAGGCCGAGTAATATATTCCCGCCAATTTGCAAATCCCAATGGCGCAGTAAAGCACGCTCGACAACACATTCATGCGCGTTCTCCGGAAGGCGTCCGTCCAAAAGCTCGATATGGTTAAGCCCGTCCGGAAGTGAAAAGGCACGCATAGTCCGCGTCTCGTTTTCCACATGGATGTATACGTCAAAGATAGTTGTAGGCATGACAAAATTGACGCCCGGTATATCCCGAAGAGCGGATATATCATCGTCATCAAAACCAACTGTGGATTTTATATGGATATCGTAAAGAGCGCGTTCCTTGTACGTCTTGTCGGCAATCGCTCTCATATTTATCGAGGTTGCCAGAATGCCTGCCACAGCCGAAGCGCCGAGAGCCGTAATAACAATAAGCGACACGTAGCGCCCTAATGATTTTGTTATTTCCCTGAATGTGTCTTTCCAAAGTGCTCGCATACGGTTTACCACTCTATATTTGTAACACAAACGGGTTCAGGGTTGTCTGTTATTGCGGCAACCTTGCCGCTTTTGATTCTGACGACCCTGTCAGCCATAGGTGTGATAGCCATATTATGAGTTATGACAACAACCGTTACGCCTTTTTCCCGGCATGTGTCCTGAAGGAGACGTAAAATACTCTTTCCCGTATCATAGTCCAATGCACCTGTCGGCTCATCACACAGTAGTAATTTCGGATTCTTTGCAAGTGCCCGTGCAATGGCAACGCGCTGCTGCTCCCCGCCTGAAAGCTGTGCGGGGAAATTATCCAGTCTGTGATCAAGCCCGACATCGTTTAAAACCTGATGCGGGTCAAGAGCATCATTGCAAATCTGCAATCCCAACTCAACATTTTCCAAAGCGGTAAGGTTGGGTATGAGGTTATAAAACTGGAAAACAAACCCCACGTCGTTGCGCCTGTAGGTGCAGATATCACGCTTTGATAAGTTTGTGATTTCACGGGTATCCACAGTGACAATGCCTGATGTTGCCGTATCCATACCGCCCAATATGTTCAATACCGTAGTTTTACCCGCTCCGGAAGGTCCGACTATAATGCTGAACTTCCCTCTGTCAAGCTCAAAGGAAATACCATCAACAGCCCTAACGACGATTTGCCCGCTTCTATACTCGCGGACAACGTCTTTAAAAGTGACATAACCGGTTGACATTCAAACCACTTCCTCGGTGTAAAGAAATGCAAACTAAAATAATGAAGATGATTAATTACTGCGGAGCTTGAAAAGCTCTTCGGTAGCTATGCTCATTTTTGTGACAGAGAAATCGTTACCCTCCGGGAAAAGATATAACGTATCATCGCTCGTATTCAAATCGACACAATCACCGCGCCCCATGTAATTGATTTCAATGTGGCACGAATGCATCGCGGCTGCGGGCCACTTTATGTCATAGGGCTCGCCCTTGTATGACCCCGTAAGCCTGAAGCCATCCATATTATGGGTCAGGCACCCCGGCTCCTCAAAGACAATAAAGCGCTTATCATTAGGAAGCGACTCAATACGCACTTTAGCTTCAATGAAATACCTGCCTTCAATGACCTCCTTGCGGACATTGGTACACTCCCACTCATACCAATCGGGAATGTGAGAAAATTCCGTTTCTCCCGACTGAGCGCAAAGCTCACCCAACTCGCTCATATCCCAGGCTTTACCGCAGCCGTCGCAGCGGAGTGTCGATTTCTCCGATGACATCTTATACTCGGCATAGCAGGCGGGACACTGATACAGGACCTTGTGCAATCCTTCGGCACGGGTTTTCATTTTTACATGTATGTTTTTCTCTTTTTGCCATGCATAATCATTATACTGGAAAGCATCCGTAATTCGTGTATTTATCTCATCTATCGGTAACTCCTGAGTTTCCTTCTGTGTGAAAAGCAGCTTCATTTCTGATTCTACCGGCTTTACCTTGCGATTCCCGACGTTCCAAAACGGGGAGTTGATATGATGACCATGCATAACAAGCGTCACTACCGGGATATTCATTTTGCGAACCATTTTACCAAGGGATTTCGGCAATATCGCGGTAGTTCCGCAAAGTGAGTATCTTGCTTCGGGAAAGAGTACCACTATATCTCCGTTATCGCGGGCATGGAGCATATTTATCACCAGATTGAAGCTCTTAACAAACTTACGGTTGCAAATGCAACCCACTGCGCGCAGCAGCCACCCTCTCCCTAAAAAACCGTCGATTGCGACAACATAGTTTGCCCGCTTTGGGAAAACTGCCACAGTCATGATTTTAAAATCCATAAACGCATTGTGATTGCAAAGAAGAAAATATGGCGGCTTTAAACCTTTTGGCATATCATCCTTATTAATTTTAGCGCGATGGGAAAAATAATCAGGAAAGCTGAGGAGCCATGTGATAGGGCGCAGTATATGCCATTGCCTGTTAGGGCGGCGGGACATATCATACCTTTTAAAGTCACCAATCATTAAAACAATTCCTCTTCTCTACATAGTAAGCAGCGCCATTGTATCATATCAGTCAATGGAAAGCAAAACTGCACCCCCGTGATATACGACGGGGGTACAGTCCACACTATACATAAAGCGCGACTATTAATAGAAAAGCTTTGATGCAACTGCAAGCGCGGTGACTACAGTGGCTGTCGCAGTTACCAAACAAGCGATTGCCGGAGAAGCAGCCCTTGAAAGAAATCTGTCAAATGCCGGAGACCGGCGTGCTAAATGAACAACACCAAAAGCAGCGAGCATCATAACTCCAAACAACAGCAGGTTTACAAAAGACGCAGAGCCTATTGAAAAAGCGCTCCTCTCCAAGTAACCTCTCTCGATAGCATTGAATCCGGCTCCGAGGGTCGCAACGAATGTCACCGCCCATATAAAAACAGCGGATACAATCACAGCCAGCACCCCGTTAGCGGTAAAATTATTATCATAACGCAGAACCTTATACATGGCGGAAACAGCTATCCATAAGCCCGCCACAAGCATAAGCAGCCCGAACCACGACTCTTGAAAATAATACCATGAACCCCACTCGCCGGCTTGAACACCAAAGGCATTAACAGACATATCACCGAAACCGAACGGTCCCCACATTTGCTCCGTGCTGGTTGTTGAAAAAGTGCCGCCCGTCAGAAGAGACATTAAGTATATCGCAAGATTTGGCAGTGCTAAAAGGAAAAACCCGAAGGACTCATCAAAAACGCCTGCATTGGTCGGTCCGAACAAAATGAATGTCCGAAGTAAAAAAGTGAGCCCGGCAAAGATAACCACTATGACTCCGGAAAGCAGCATAAGTTTTATATACCGTGTAGCGACGGTAAAAGGAGCATCAATTGACCTTCCGCGGAATCTCATCTTCTCAAGCACCGCTTTTAACCCCGGCATGGCAAAAATGAAAGCTGCGATAAAACTGAAAATCAAAAGGTTGAGTAAAATTGGGCCGGTTGTTGTACTTACCCTGTCATACCCGGCGTTATATTCGACAAATCTGTTGAATATACCATCAAAAGTTGACGGGAAAAAGGAGATTAATAAATTAACAGCCGCAAATATTCCCGCTCCGAACAGACCATCTGCAAGACCTGTTTCCTTCCCTGCATACTTTGAATTTATAAATGCATTCCTTGCGACTCTTGCTATAAGTAATGAAACGATAGGAATTAATGTGAGTAAAATGAAACCGAACGATAATGATATTTCTACGCTGGCGGTGTTTGCATAACCCCAAGCTCCGTATTCTCCGTATGTAGCTGAATGCAAACCTCCCATGCATGTGACCAACCAAACATAAATAGCACCAAGGGAAAAGGAGGAATATCCGAGAGCGGCATCAACCGACCGCCACCCGAATGCATCATAAAGCATATCCCTCAGCAGTAAGTCAAGCTGCGTATCAAGAATGAAAGACAGGATAAGCCCGATGCCAACCGCAACAGCCGCATAAAGAAAAGCAGGCGCGATGACAGAACGGTCTATTTTTACTCCAAGAACCGGACCGGTCGGACCGGGAAGAGTCCCGTACGGGACACCGGCCGGAACGCCGTACGGGGTGCCAACCTGAGTACCATATGGCAGTTCAACGGTATTACCGAACGGGCTGCCTACCTGAGCTGCACACGGAACTCCAAACGGAGTGCTTGCCGGAACTCCGGCCTGAGTGCCGAACGGAGCGCTGCCTGTGCCTGTTGGGCTGCTCTGCCAGCCTTGTGCTATGGTGTAATCATTATAATCGGTTCCGCATGCTGCGCAATATGTTTCTTTTATACCTGCTTTTCTGCCGCAGGCGATACAGTGATTCTGATGAGTAAATGTATAATTGAATGATGCTGCAGATGCGATGGTATCTCCGCAAAGTGAGCAGTACGAGCTGCCGGGGGTATACTCAGCGCCGCAGTTTGAGCAAAATGCCTTGTTCACCATAATGAAGCACCCCCTATGTCACGCGCCGTACGCCGCAAACCGTGCAGTACTGCCCGTCGGCAGCGGTGATTTGTCCGCATCTCTCGCAGGTTGTTGTGTTTTGAGTATAAAATTCTGTGACATTTGCTCCGCATGCGCCGCAAAATGAGGCAACCGGTGAAGCGAGCAACGCTCCGCATATGGGACATACACCTTCGCCCTGCCTTGGGATTCTTCTGCCCTCCGCAACGCAAAGCTCCGCATCGATTTGCGAGATTCGCCCGGAGTACCTGACGCATGCCTCGTCTGTGATGCTCCCGTCGCGAATCAGCTTGTGCATGATTTTACCCAACGCGATCAAGGAAGTTGCCTTTTCCTTTTGTAAAGCGTTTACATCTGCACCCGGATATGATGGTGTTAACATGCTGCATTCCTCCTGAATTATTAAACATTATTAAGTTTACTTAAAAGAATCAATAGGTAGTCAGCGGACTGCCCTGCCATCCCGTGTTACTCTGCCATCCCGTGCTGCCTTGCAATCCCTGTGAGATGGAATAACTATTACACTCAATCCCGCAAGCTGAACAATACATATCCTTAAGACCTGTTTTTTTACCGCAGCTTGAACAGTGATTCTGGCGGGTGCGAGTATAACTAAACGATGCCATCGGTGCAATTGCTTCGCCGCATCGCAGGCAGTACGAGTTGCCGGGAGCATACTCGGTACCGCAATTTGAACAAAATGCCTTGTTCACCATAATGAAGCACCCCCTATGTCACTCGTCGTACGCCGCAAACCGTGCAATACTGCCCGTCGGCAGCGGTGATTTGTCCGCAAATATTGCAGGTTGTTGCGTTTTGAGCGTAAAACTCTGCGACATTTGCTCCGCATGCACCGCAAAATGAAGCCATCGGTGAAGCAAGCAGCGCACCGCACATGGGGCATACACCCTCGCCATGTCCGGGGATTCTTTTACCTTGCGCAACGCAAAGCTCCGCGTCGATTTGCGAGATTCGCCCGGAGTACCTGACGCATGCCTCGTCTGTTATACTTCCATCGCGAACCAGCTTATGCATGACTTTACCCAACGCGACCAGTGAGGTTGCCTTTTCCTTTTGCAAAGCGTTTACATCTGCACCCGGATATGATGGTGTTAACATACCGTATTCCTCCTGCGCTAATCAAACATTTTTGATAATTTAGAAAGGGTGTCGATTATTTCAAGATTTTGCGGGCAAATATTTTCACATGCGCCGCATGCTGTGCAATCGCGGGCCTTGCCCCGGCTGCCGGTCATCCAGCCGTAAGAACCGTGAAGATTAGTCATTGTTTTATGAATCAGATAATCATTATACAAATTTATTAAGGAGGGGATGGGAATATTTGATGGACAATCCTTGCAGTAATTGCATGAAGTGCATTCGATACGCGGCACACTTCTCAGAATCTTGACCGCTTTATCGATTATTTCCATCTCATCCTCGCTAAGCGGCTTCAAATCGGAAAATGTTTTTACATTATCCTCCATTTGCTCAACCGTACTCATACCGCTTAATGTCACGAAAACACCATCAAGCTGTGCTATGTAACGAAGCGCCCATGAGGCAACTGAAACATTTGGGTTCGCCCCTTGCATAAGCACTGCAATCGGTGAATCAATACTTGCTAGTTTCCCTCCGAGCAGTGGCTCCATAGCGACTAAAGGCTTATCATGCTCTCTTGCAATCTCATAAATTCGGCTTGCCTTGACCTTCGGCTTATTCCAATCATCGTAGTTCAGTTGAGGCATAACAAATTCGGTTTCAGGGTGCTTTGTCAGTATTTCATCCAGATCCTCAGGATGCCCGTGGAATGAAAAACCCATGTGGCGGATGATACCTTGCGATTTAAGCTTTGCGAAATACTCCCAAATACCAAGCTCCTCCGCTTGCTTACTTGCGCCTGCATTGATGCCGTGGAGCAAATAAAAATCGATATAATCGGTGCCGAGCCGCTCTAAAGACGTGTTTAAAAAGTGCTCCATAGGTCTTTCCTTGTTTACCATGCCTATGGGAAGCTTTGTTGCTATTTGATAGCTCTTTCGCGGATGGCGCTTAATAACGGATTCGCACAAAGCAACCTCCGAGCCGCCGTATACGTATGCTGTATCAAAGTATGTTCCGCCGTTTTCCAAAAAAGTGTCAGCCATTTTATTTATCTGCGCCTCGTCGAACTCATCGTTAAGCCGTGGCAGGCGCATATAACCAAACCCCAGCTTTCCTATTTTATCTGTTTGAATGCTGCTACCCATTACATAACCCCCATTTATTAAAGTCCATTTTCGCATTGTACAGGAAAAAGGCTAATTAGTAAATAGTAATGAGAAAATTGTGAAGTATTACAAAATGCAATGTGTAACAGTTCATGTTTAGTTTGAAGCGCACACTATAAAAAGACGCAGTATAAACTGCGCCTTTTTGACTGTATAATTAGTTTTATTTCAAATTACTCGGCTGCTGCCGCTCCGCCTGCTTTCCAGTCGTCAAAAGCCTTCATTATTGACTCATAGGTTTGCTTTGTGACATCCGGCAGCTTATCGAAACCGCCGAACATTCTGGCGACTTCATCAAAACCCTTTTGCACTGCTGCGCGCATTTTTTCGATTTGTGAATCACTGGCGCCCTCGCCTACAAGTGCCTTTGCAAAATCCATAATACGTGCTGTCGTCTGCTTCACGCCGAAGAAACCTTCTTCGCCGATTAACTCTTGTGCTTGCGCTCTGTCTGCTTCACTTAGCTTAATGCCTTTGGCTCTTACTGCCCAGAAGCCCTGACCGGATGCATCATCCTTGCCGAGAGCTGAAGCTATGAGCTTTCTGACAGCCTCTCCTGCATGGTTTGTATCTTTCCAAAGACTTTGAATTTTTGCCGGGTCTGCCGCACCTTTGACGGACGGTGTGTAAGTATCGACCGGTGACTTCCAAATATCATTTGAAGTCGCGGGTTTGAATTTTCCGGTATTTACCGGGCTTTGTATATTGCTATACGGGTTTGTGCCTCCAACGTTTCCAGTTTTCATTTCGGATCCCTCCACTTTTTATTTGACGCTGCTCTCCTTGCTCTCTGAAGTGCTCAAAGTACGCCTTATATCAATATATCGGAATTCTGCGTCCGGACTTTAGCGAGTTTGATGAGAATTTTTCATTTATTATGATTTTTTACAAAAGCTGCAACGATTTCGGGAAAATGCCATTCCGGTATCTGGCGATGCATGAGGCCGAACGCTTCATTAGTGGTCGTTGCTTTAATGCCGTTATCCCACCATAAACAGGGGATACCGAGCTGCGCAGCAACCGATGTGTAATAGTCCGCCCATGCGACACGGGCCGCCGTATTTTCATTCTTCGCCAGCATCCCGGTCTCACCCATGACAACGGCAGTGCCTTGAGAGATAAAGCGTGTGTTCAAACGATCAAATAAAGCGTCTATATCTCTTGTGTCATTAGGGTCATTCGGGTCAAATGTGTCGCGGCTGCTCCTGGTGTTTAAAACTAAATCATATGGTGTGTATGCATGTACCGAAACCATTACCCTCTCGTCGTTACGCGGCACCCACATATCATTAATCGGTGCAGATTCACCGCTTGCAGCATGTGTCGGAATAAGCAGGAAGCGCTTTTCGTTGTTGTAGCCTGTGGCTCTGACGGTATTTATGAAGACGAAATTCCAGCCGTTAATTACGCTGCGGGCTTCCGGTGTGCCGCCTGTCCACTCATATCCTGTGCCGAACAATCTTGGCTCATTCATATTTTCGAAAATTAACTTCTCTGAATACCCGGCGAAATGCGAAGCCACCTGATGCCACAATGCTGTGATTATTCTTACGGCTGCAATATTTTCTGCCGACGGGAAGTTCCAGGATTCATGATGAGTGTTTATGATGACATACATATCAAACTCAAACGCCCAGTCTACGATTTCCTGAACACGGTTAATTATTGCTGTGTCAATAATATAATCCGGGGGAGGGCCTATAAACCTTTCCCATGTTATAGGTATACGAAGAGTCCGGAAACCGGAGCTTGACAATAGTTCTATCATCTCCCGCGATGTCACGGGATTGCCCCAGGCAGTTTCCTGTATGGTGACGGATACTGCGGAGTTCGCACCGAGTACCGCGTCGAGTGTATTGCCCAGGTTCCAGCCTGTACGCATGTCCCTTGCAAGCTCAAAAGCGTCGATATCCTCGTTAAAAGGCATGAACACCTCCGGTGACGGGACAGGTGCGAGTGCCGGTTCGGGATAGTCGTCACCTGGTACCGGTGGAACAAACGGTGTCGGCAATGAATCAGGGGTTGGTGTCGTGACCGGTGCAGGTGTTTGCTCTCCGTTTAAACCGGGATTTGGCTGCTCATCTCCGTCTGTTGACGGATTTGAGCAAGCCGCGAACCCTGTTAATGCCAGAGAAATAACTATCATTATAGAGATCAGCTTTGCCATAACTCAATATTGCTCCTTAGCCAAAGTAGTTATCAAGCGCATCCTGGAAAACCTGCCTGTACGTCTCTGCATATTGCGCCGGAGTGTATTCTGCAGGTCCAATTGTAGTTTCGAGCATGAGCGGGATTGAAGGGGCAAACCCTAAATCCATGAGCAGATCGAATCCCATTCGCCCGGCTACCTTCATGTAAAAATCAAAGTTTTCCTCAGAGATCATTCTGTCCTTAAACCATGCCAGATCGTCACGGTATTCAAGATCACCGTCAAACCAGTTGGTCAGGTCATACATAATGTTAAAAACCTCGTCGGCATCCTTTATATAGCGGGGAATAAAGTAGTAATTGCCTGAGACATTCGTTGTTGCCATAGTGCCGGCATTGCCCTGCGGTCCGACCGGGAAAGGCACCATGCCGATATCAAATGTTGCTGTCAGGCCACCCTGCTCCTCATTGATCCAATGGGCGGCAATCCAGAAGCCTGATTTACCTTCGGCAAAAAGACTGTTGTTTATTACCCAGTCGTCACTGTCCCAGGGGCGCGCAGTCTTATCCACATTATAAAGCTCATGCATGAAGTTCAAGACTTCCAGGGTCTTTGGTGCATCAACGGTCTGAACCGGTCCGCCTGCAAATACTGTGTCATTTGAGAAAAGCATGCTTTGCAGGAAGTTTGTCCAATATCCGCTGTAGCCGTAAATGTCCTGCGTCGCATCGGTCAGTACCCGGCAATACTCACGGAAAGCATCCCATGTCCACTCACCCTTATCCCATAGGTCTTGCGGGTCTTCCAAACCGTGAGTTTGCATCATTTCACGGTTGTACCCCAACATATACATACCTGTGTTGACTCCTGCAGGTCTAAACATATATGTTCTATCCTGTCCGGGGATTTGAACGCTCTCCATGACGATGTTTTGACCGGGTCCGGCAAAAACATCATGGTTAGATGGAATTCCCATGTCCTCCAGAGCGATACCCATGCCGTTTAAAACTGCCGGAATAACAAACTGTGTGTCACCGAGATAAACATCGGCATCAGGAATACCGCTCATGATGGAGATTGGAATATTTTCAATGATTCCATCCCATGTCATATTCACAAACTCGATATATACATTATATTTTGCTTCGACCTCACGCACCTTGTCGAGTGCCATCTGCGCGGTTTCGGGGTCAACGACATTTGGATTATCAAATATGCTTGTGTGCGTGGAATCGTAATACATATCATAGAACGTACCGACTATTATGTGCCGCCTTCCATCGGCAGTGTAGCGAATAACATCGGCTTCCTTATCGGGTAAAGTGTAGTCGGGCGGTGTAAAGACAGGGGGACCGTCATATTCATCCCCATCTCCGTTATCCCCGGTGACAGGACCCGAAGGGGTTGTTGTTACAGGTCTTCCTCCGCTTTCATTACCACCGCTGTTGCATGCGGCAAGCATAACGAAGAGGAATGTAATGCTGAGCAGTAAAGCTAAAATTCGTTTCATCAGTTTTTCTCCTAACTATAGTATATTGGATTCTCCGAATCAAAACAGCTTGTCTTATTGACTGTATGATTACGATATGGCGTCTTCATCATACAGAAGATATGCAAGCGTGATATCTACGCCATCCCAGTTACCAAATGATATTTTGACCTGATCATTATCCTCATTAACCTCTTTCGGGTCGAATCCGTAATCCTCCCACATAATTGTGAGAATACCATCATCCCAATTTTCGGCATAGTTATTACCCCAGTTGGGTGAACTCCAGCCGTTGAACATACCAAATACGACCAACCCAAAGCTTTCGGGTTTCTCCTCCATTTCAAAAGCAATACCAAATGAAGCGGCAAGTATCTCCCATGGCATATGCTCATCATCGATATTATCCACTCCCGGAGTATGCCATGTTTGCCAGTCTCCCGTGTTGCCGAGATCCGGCGGGTACGGCAGACGCCATCCTCCCAGTATAATAACCTCACCATAACCTTCAGGTGCTTCAAATACGGCTTCGGTGTTTATTTCTATGGCCTCGTTGTTTTTATCATAAAACACAACTGATTTGAGGTAGATCACAGCAGGTGTTTCTCCTCTGTCAGCGGGTCCGTTTGTAGTGCAGGAAAACTCAATTAAGCTCGGTCCCTCTGCACTAAACCCGCTTTCATCATCAAACTCAAGAATTGCCTGGTTCGGATTCCTTGATGCAAGGTAGATTTGCCAACTGGTATCGCCAATAGTTGTTGTATCTACCGTCATAGCAGTGATTCTGCCTGAAACAGCACTGAAATTGCCATCGGGGTATTCGGCATATATATCAAAGACAATTGTTCTGACATCGGTGACACGGTTACCTAATAGTCCGCCGACATTAATGCCCAGACGGATAGAACCGCCGTTCGGTGCCATCATTGATAGTGCCTTTACGCCGTCAAGGTCCACAATTGCAAAATCGGAGTCTCTGTCAGTTCCCGGGGTTCCTCTGTTCATCCGCATATAGTCGGTTCTCATGTCAGTAAAATCGAGTACATACTGTGCTGACGGTGCCGAAGGTGTTGGTTGAGGTGTGGGGGTCGGTGTCTCCTGTGCTGCAGGGGTCGGATCCGGTTCGTCGCTGCCGCCGTTGCCGCCGCATGCTGCAATTGTGGTCAGCAAAAGACCGCAGCATAAAAGTATGCAGAGCCATTTTCTTCTTTTCATCTTCCCATTCCTTTCTGTTTGAATGCTGCTCATAAACATAATTATAACATGAACAAACGGTATTATCTATATATACGAGTAAGAACACTTGCAACTTGGCCGGAAGTGAGCTGTTTGCTACGGATTTTTCGCGTAAGTAGGGCGACAAGACCCGTACTAGCGAAAAATACGGAGTAAATTGCTCACTGATGGCTAATAAATACCCGTTTACCCGACGATGCCGCTTCGCTCAATGCCCTCTATCAGTCGCTTTTGCATAAAGATATATATCAGCAGGAGCGGCAGAATCATCATAACAACACCCGCATATACATAAAGCGTAGTGATCGACGGATCGCGAATCTGATCGACATTTGCTATTGTCGCCTGTAAAGAGCCGATTCTGCGGCTTAGAAGGATACTGTCGCTGACATTAAAGAGCCTGCCAAGGAAGTTGTCATTATACTGCCACACAATGGAGAAAATAGTAACAGTGACAATTGCGCCGGTTGCATTTGGCATCATTACCTGCAGATAGGTTCGCAGACTTCCGGCACCGTCGATAAGCGCAGCCTCTTCGATTTCTCTTGGCAGACCTCTGAAGAACTGTGTAAAAATAAAGATATACAACCCCGAGCGAAGCCCCACTCCAAAAAGCGTCATTATAAAAACCGGCCAGGGAGAACCAAGCAGATTTACACTGTTGCCGTCATTAAAGAGACCAAGTATACCGAGCGGATTAAAATTCTGGAAAGTAGTATAGAGCGGGTACATTATCGTATGTGGAGGCAGGACGATAGTTATAATGACACAAGCGAACAGGATTTTTTTAAACGGGAAGTTGAAACGCGCGAAGCCATAACCCGCCATTGAGCAGACTATAAGCTGCAGTAAAGTCAGACCCACAACATAAAGCATCATATTACCCAGCACATTCCAGTAATCCATACGCAAAATCGCAAGCTCGTAACGCTCAAGTGTCGGTGACTCCGGGATCAGGTAAACTATGGGGCTGTAGCTGTCTTCGTTTGAGAAGAAGGAGCTTGCGGTGATGCCGATGAGCGGGCTGAGTATAACATAGGAGATACCAAGAACAATAGCCGTACGAAAGAGAGCAAATAATAAGGATTTAAGTCTGCGCTCCGCTTGCCCGCGCTTACTTGAAAGCGTCGGGTCGTCTCTGATTGCTCGTATTCTTTCTCTAAGCTTCATCATGTCTCCTATGTTAATATGGACTCAATTGCAATGGCGTTGGTTCGTGTGAATAAAGAATGACGGTTCCCGGATTGTATATGGATTATGTCTGGTAGAACGTTCGCTTGCCGATTACCAAAGCGACAACTGCCAGCACCAGACACACAGCCAGTGAGCTGACAAGACTGAACACCGAACCCAGACCATAGTTATATTCGGAGAAAATCGTACTGTATGACAGAGTAACCACAGGGCTGGCGGCAAAAGAATCTATGATTGTATAGACCACATTTGTGAGTATCAGAGGGGATACCATAGGGAAGGTTATAAGCCAGAAGGTCTCGTATGGTGTGGCGCCCTCAATCTTGGCAGCCTCATATACCGTCGGAGGAATCGATTGCAATGCGGCGAGGAAAATCACTATTTGCACACCTGAGGCAATTATGATGTTATTTATCCTGTGTACCGCATCTACAATATATCCCAGTAAAGTCGGCGGGATTGCCAGATCGCCGAGCATATACAGGTAGTAATTAACATCAACATTGATATTTGAGCCAAGTGAAGCCATGACCTCCGCAGAAGCCGGACTTACGCCGCCAACCATCATTGCACGGGCTGATATCAGAGCATTGGATATTGCCGGAGCACCAAGTATAACAGGCAGAAAGAAGATAGCGCGTACGACCGTACGTCCCCTGAACTTCTGGTTTATGAGCAGCGCCATAAAGAGTGAGAAGAAAATTATAAGCGGAACATCGATTAACATATTTAAAATGGATGTGCCCAGCACCTCCGGAAATGTCGGGTGAACAGAAAATGCCTGAGAATAGTTGGCAAAATTATTCCATACCATTTCAACACCCGAGGTCGCACCGGCAACGATTACATCAGAAAAACTCATGCCAACGGTGGTAACAATCCCGTATGCGATAAAAACAATAAAGCCGATGAGAAAAGGCATAACGAAGAGCAGTCCGACAACCGCCTTTTTACCTGATAATGACAATCTCAACTCGCCGCCTCCTTTATTACAATAGAACTCCCGCACACGGCACGGGCATTTAATCGAATGCTGCAACCGGTCATGTTACAATAAAGCCGACAGCAGGTATCGTTTCGCCGTTGTAAGTACGATTATACTGTGAACGGTTTATGATTATTTTCACTCCGTTACTGTATATAACAACCCGCAAGCCGTCAGGCAATATTTCGTGCGATTTCATTTCCGCTCCGGAAACCGGGGAAAGGGCATTGTTTACAGCACGGTAAATTCTAATCGCGCTGTCTCTCCAGTTGAAGTAGCTTGTGCTGTACATCCAGTTTGCTCCCGTGTATTTCATTTCATTGGCACTCTCATATGTAAACGCAAAGTGCGGAGAAGCTCCGAACTCAACAAGGCGGAGGATTACTTCGCTTTCGTTGAAATTAGATGATAAATTAATCGGAGCTCCCGAATAATCTACCCGGCCGTGAATAATCATCTGGTAGAAAGGTATCTCCTCGTCAACGACGTACAGTGAGTTGTGGGTAAGGGGCATATTGATAAGATCGCTTGCATAACGCAGCGCATACATATTACCCCCGGTTATCATAAGCGGCTTTCCTTCATCATGCAGCCTCTCCATATTGTACATTATTATCTCTTTTGCCTGCTCGCGATGGATGACCCCGGTGCGCCTGCGGTCGGACGCAAGGAAATTCCCCATATCACGCAACGATGTCCCTGTTAATTCATAACTTGAAAATGCCGATATATAGCTGTCAATATAACGTGTCAAAAAGCGCGGGCTCAGAGCATTGTACATAACCTCTAAATAACCTAAGGAAAAGGTGTTAAACAGGGTTATTGGATTAACAAGACCAAAACCGCCAACCATGCCGCCGCCGTAATACCTCGTTGACTCCAGTTCCCAACGGTATCTGCGTGAACTCCAGGGTATTGTAAGCATTCCCGTATCGGAGTACAGCTTACCGCCATTATCTTCTAAAATCCTGGCAAGCTCTTCAAGCTCACTGACGCTTCCCAACTGACGCACGGGATTGATTCTGTCCGCAACATCATGATAATAACCCCGGTTGAACCAACCCTGATAATTAACAATCTGCCGCCTTACACCGTCCTTTGCTAAAACATAAACAATCTCTTTTGCATCGGAATAAGTTGTCATAGGAATCTGACCCATGTAACGGACACCGGCGAAAAACTGCTGCCCCATTACACTGCCGATTAAATCCATGTGGAAGGGAATATCATCCTGCGGCAGCAGCTCCGGACGCAATGTGCCTTCATCTACCAGTTGCTTACGGGCAGCTCCTGCCATGCCTGAGTATCCATTTTCATCCAAAACGGTATATCTTACGGTGAGGTTGAGCTCAGGCATGTCGCGCTCTACAACCGGTAACGTAGCCTCATTGCCTGTCATGCCAAACATGTAGAGTGATAAGCTTCCTCTCAGAGTAAACCCCGGGTAGATATAATTATATGAATTAAACTTTTCGGCAATGCCGGCAGTAAGGTAAGCCTGCGAATCACCGGACTCCACACGTCCCAATATTGTACGGTCATTTGCTTCGATTCCGAAAAACGGAATACGCACATCCTCGATGTTCCCAAGTGTGGCATATTCACTGAGCATAGGGTCCTGCCCGTATATATACTGCATATACTCATCTGCATAAGTTTTTTGATTATTAAAATAAATCAATGAACCGGAACCGTTAGGTACGACGAGATATCCCTGCTCATCCATACCTCCGGCTCCGAACGCCCGCATGAGTTGTATTTCCTCGATTCTTCCGCCTGCGTACTCACGTATATCTGCTGTATTTACATTAACTACAAGGCTTTCATTATCCAACCGGAACTCCAGCGGCACTACAAAGTGGAGCGGCACAGCTTCCTCGACACCCGACCCCGCCATATCGGCGGCAAAATCCTCTGCTGTATATCCGACAGATTCAAAGACCTCATTCATTTCGCGAAGTGTAGCAGCTCCTGTGCGCGCAGCCTCGATTAGCTCCAAATGCCCCTCCGCTACAGTAGATTCTACATATCGCATTGTATTTCTTGTGTAAGCTCGCGTCCCCTCAAGCTGCCCCAAAAAGTGTTGCAGACGCTCCGGAGTTATATACACCGGGACAATGCCCGTCGGACTGGAGATATCGCCGATCGTGTATATGACGCGAAGTCCGTTATCAATTGATTCCAGCCTTACCTGCCCCATTGCGACCGAATGGTCATAGCTGTTGAATCTTCCTTGCAATCTCAGCGGAGTGAAATAGCTTAGTGAGATTTGTGATTGCAAAAGGCTTTTATTTAAGTCGGATGCCAGCGGGTCGTTTTTCATCTCGGGATGCACGGCGAAAATAGTGCTGCCGTTTCGTTTATCATAAAGAGCAACGTTGCCGGTCTCTTCCTCTACATATAGTCGCAGGTATTGATTCTCGGCGGCAAGAACCATCCCTTGTATATCCGCTGCTTCGCTGTCAAGCACGGTGAAGCTGTACCCCGCTTCTGAAGGTTCATGTTCGGCAAGTATATCTAAATGCCCGTTGTGAAGTCTGTAGCGTACCGTAAGATAACCCTGATAAACGGCGACTATCAAGATCACGATTGAAAATATCCACCATAAAAGCTTTGTAGAAAATTTCATCATTGTACCTATAGCTAAAATCTAAAAATGAGCTCTGTATATATTGAGAAGAAAAATCCGTATATCTGATTAAGCAGATCCATCACAAGCAAGCCGATGAAAATAAGTATTAGTATGGTAACAAAAGTCAATACCAGTGTTATAAACGTTTTGAGCAGTGTATAGTTATGAACGGTCATTACACCCACAAGCAGCAGGATGGCAGTCCAGGCAATGCTGAAACCGATGATAATGTAGTAAAATGCAGCTTCTTCGATAGAGACGACATTGCTGATAATAGTTGCGGGACCGAGGGCAAGAGCTGTCGGCAGCATAGCGTAGCCCGCTACTGTAATAATATCGCGCATCCGGCCTTCACCTTCCATGAGGCAGGTAACAGACCAGTTGCCTACGCAAAATAAACCGAGAATAATAAAGAATGCGCTCATTTCGGATATACCGTCGATAGTGCGCGGATTGACATCATTCACTACAAAACCGGCATAAACACGATTTACAGTAAAAAGTACGGACAGCACAAACACACAAATAAAAGCGAGCGGAACACTACCCTTGTCCCTGTAGCGTATTTCATAGAAAGAATCTATCGGGTTGCTCAAAACGCCGAACATATAATTAAATCTTTCGCGAGAGAAATACTTACGCATCAAAGGCACCTCCCTCGTCAACTGCGGTGTCTCCCCGACGGCGGCGGGATATGGTGCGTATAACGGCATATGCGAGTAAACCGCCTACGGCAACAGTCAGAATCCATCCTATGTTATCTTTAAGTATTTCATTGCGCCAGCGCCTGAAAGCAATTGAGTAATGCTGCCTGTCCATACCTCTTCTCAGGTATTGCATTGCAGTCCAGTTATCGCCCGCCGTCAGGTATGCTCTGCCGATTCCCGCATTTGCGAGTTCGAAGTTTTCATTAAGCTTTAAAACTTCGCGCCACGTTTCGACTGCTTGTGCTTCATCCCCGTCATATCGCAGTGACACAGCCTTGTTTATCAGCTCGCCGTAAAGCGTGTGGTTAAAGGTTATGATTTCATTTCTTATTGCGTCAAGTGCAAGCACTCTGCCATCTTGTGCAGCAATAGCTGTCGGCTGGCGGAATGTTCCGGCCTGCTGCCCCATACCTCCGAATATATACAGCAGATTCCCCTCATAATCGTAGGTAAATATGCGTCCCCGCCGGGAATCGAGCAGGGAATACATGCCTTTTCCTCTGTATGTAACATCTATGATGTTGCTTGGCCCGGAAAACGGGCTGGGAGAGGTCGGCCATGTAAGGATATCACCGCCGACATGTTCGTTGACGCCTTTGCGCAGCACATCCTCGCCGCTCGGATTGAGCCGCCGTACCGCCTGCTCTCCGCCTCTGTCTATGTTGGATGCGTAAACAAAGCCTGCTGGGTCGACATCGAGTCCGGTGAACTCTGTCGGTATGAAAAGCTGCTGCCGGGCTCGCTGCTCTTGTGTGGACAATGCGCGCCAGAATCTTTGCCATAATGTGATAGACACATTAATAGTCCCGTAAAATCCGATAAAATCGCCATCTGTGTTAAACGTCATTATTCCCTGGAACATATTTCGCGCAATAACGAAAACGCGCCCTGCGAAATCAACAGTCACCTTTAACGGCACGAAATCGAAACCCTCGCCAAGCAACTCGGATTGCGGGTCTGATATAACTCTGATTACATCGTGACCGTCAAGTGCCAGTACCCGCCGGTTTTCGGTGTCGGCGACATATACTATGCCGTCTGTTGTAACTGCAACCCCCCTCGGTCTGTCAAAGCTGTCTGTAACGCCATCAATGTTGAACGTGGTTATAACATCGCGTACTGTATATAAGTCCGGCTCAAGTATGACGATTCTGTTGTTGCCTGTGTCTGTTATATAAATCGCATCATCATGTGCCACAAATATACCCTGCGGGTCGCTGAATGCACCAATCCCCAGAGTGATTCCCGATATTGTGTCCCCGGGTACGTACGGTGCCGGGGTAAAGACGATGTACTCCCAATAATCATAGACATACGTATCATAAGGCACCGAATCATCGGCAAACACCTCAAACGGCACCGTTGCAGCAACAACGACAACTATTATTAAGGTAGTTATGATACGTTTAAATCTCATTATTCCCACGCTACTCCTTCAATCCTGAGGTCGTCATTGTCTCAAATATGCTTGACTGGCAGACAAGGAAGAACGTAATCGGTATTGCGGCAATGATGAATGCCACTGCTGCGGAAGCACCGGCGCGTGCCGCGCCACCTGCCATAATCTGCTGCATTGCAAATTGCATCGGCTTAAGCTCCTCGCTGCGCAGGAACATACCCCCCGTGTTGCTCCATAGAACCTGAAACTGGAAAATAGCAAGCGTCAGCCATGCCGGCTTTACATTAGGCATGATTATTTGCCAAAAAACCTTAAATTCACTCGCTCCGTCGATACGCGCCGACTCTATTATTGAGTCTGGAATTTGCTCCATAAACTGCTTCATCAGATATAGACCTATCCCGAATGACCATGCAGGCAGAATCAGTGCCAAATATGTATTGTTGATGCCAAGGGCGGAGATTATCATGTAGTTTGGTATTTGCGTGACTGTCCAGGAGAACATCATGGAGAGTACAACTACGGAAAAAAGCAGGTTTGAACCCGGAAATTTGCGTTTAGCCAAAGGATATGCCGCAAGTGAAGCACAAAGCACATGACCGACCACACCACCGCCCGTGATAATGATTGTGTTGAAGATATATCTTGAAAACGGCACCCATGTATCACCCATCAGGACAAAGAGGTCGGCAAAATTGTCAAGCGTCGGATTGCGCACAAACAGTCTCGGCGGGAATTGAAAAAGCTCATCTGGCGGTTTGAGCGCATTATTTACTATCATGACTATGGGTAAAATCATAAACAGTCCACAGATACCCATAAGAATAAATAACAGCATATTACCCGCACGGCTGCGGTTTATCTTGCTGTGTTTTGATGCGCGAATACGGATTGGGCGACCCTTGGGGTCGAGGACGTAGTGCTTGGTGTGCAGCTTTCCGTTACTCATATCACTCACCGATTTTCCTGAGCAGTTTTTGCACTGCCTTATTTGTGCCGACCATCATTATAAACAGGACTGTTGCTATAGCGGAAGCATAGCCCATTTCAAAGCGGATGCCGCCGTAATCCAAAAGATGCGTAACTATGGTCGCGCCTGCGTTGTTTACCGACGGGTTGCCGGCAAGGTATAAAGAAACGTCGGCTATCGCGAAGCTCATTGTTATTTGCATAATTGCTCCGAACATCAACTGCGGCCTTATTGCCGGCAGCGTTATAAACCAAAGCTCCTGCCAGCGGTTTGATACACCGTCGATAGCCGCAGCCTCATAAAGTGTTTTATCCACCGTTTGCAACCCGGCTATAAATGCAAGAAAACCTGTGCCGAGCGACAGCCACAACTGTACAACGATCAACACAGGCAATACATATTTCTCTGTTTGCATCCAAAGAATTGCCTCCTGGATAAACCCGAACTGCATAAGCATCCCGTTCAAGAAACCGTAGCGGTCGCCGGTCAGGATAATGCTCCATATGAGAAATGCCTGCCCGCTTATTGACGGCGCGTAGAAAACCAATGTCAGCAGCGCACGCTTAAAGCCGCGAAACTCATTGATTATCCACGCGAACAGGACGCATAATATATAGCTGACAGGTCCCGTAACAACAGCAAGCACAAGTGTGTTGCGCAAGGCTGTTATAAACAGGTCATCCTCGAGCAGAAGCTTTACATAGTTACCCCAGCCTATAAACTGCGGCATCGAATGCATATCGAAATATGTGAAGCTGAAGAAGATGGAGATGAGGACGGGGAGTACGGTAAACAGGAAAAACAACGTGAAGTATGGCGCTATCATGAGATAGCTGACCCTTTCACGCTTGATACGCGCTCTGAAACTGTTTTGGTCGGGCAGTTTTTCCAAAACGTATCCTTTCTAATCTGACTCTAATCCAGCGGCATTCCGAACTCTATCCGTTTGTACCTGATTTCGTCGTTTATCAATATAACCTTGTCCATGAGTTCCTCACGCGGCATCGGCAGGCGGGCGTTGCTTGCCGGTCTGTCTGATTCTGGGGTGGTTACGGCATAAAATGCATTGTTTACGTTACGCCATGTGAAGTAGCCTCCCGGGACCTGCGGAATACCCTGTACAAACTGGAATTGATATCGTAAAGCCCTGTAGTCCTGAGCCGGCCACGGCATCTTTGAAAAAGCCTCTTGATTTGCGGTTGGTACGCGTGCGGCGGGGCCCATAAGGCTTTCCATCTCGCGGCCGAAACGGACCTGTGTATCTGCTGATGTCCACCATGAGAGAAACTGCCAGACCTGTTCGGGGTATTCTGTTGACGACATCATAACTGCCGCACTGCCGCTGCCGCCTGAAACACCTATCATGGTCGTAGCCGCTGCCGCTCCGCCGCCGTTGCTGCTGACAGCGCGATTTATAGTCCCGTCTTCCATGCGTACACCGGGTACAGGTGCAAAGCCCCATATACCCCGAAGCTCCGGCGCTGATATTTGCAAATTATTATAGAAAGTGTAATCGGTTATGATTATCGGAGTTTCACCTGTACGAAATCGCTCTTCAACGCTTGTTGCACGGTCTAGCTTATAATCCGTGTAAAACTCGGTGAACATTCGAAAAGCGTTGATAGCTTCTTCCCTGTCAAGAGCGGAGCGTGTTTTATTCTCATTGTAATACTGCCCGCCATGCTGATACAGCAGCATTGTGAAAATCTGCTCGCTCGGCAGCATGCCGAATTCCATATGGTTGAAGGCAAGCTCGGACATTATGACAGAGACATCATCCCATGTTTGCGGCAGCTCGATTTCAAGCTCTGCCAAAATATCCTTGCGGTAAAACATCATAGGGAATATCTGAGTTTCCGGCAGAGCATACGTCTGTCCTCCAAACTCGTACGGTGTCATCGCGCTTTCCGCAAACCTTGCTCTTACCTCATCGAAGCCTTCAAATCCGCTTAAATCCATGACCGAACCGCGCAGACCAAAGTTCATCGGCAATTCGCTCGCCACCTGGATGGCGACATCCGGCCCTTGCCCCGCGAGTGATGCCTGCAGGAGCGTGTTCATGTCCACAAGCATAACATTTACATTTATTCCATAATTTCGCGTAAAACTCTCGTCTATTAATGCCTTTATTACATTTGCCTGATCGCGTCCCGAGCCTATCCAGAGGGTGATGCTCTCGCCGTCTTCGGTAACATTGCCGATTTGATTATAATCAATGAAGAAGGAAAACCATAAGCGGCTGATTTCATGCCATATTCTGTGGAAAATGGTGTTTCTCGGACTGCCGACGGTTACATCGGGAGAATGGATAGAAATAAAATCCAATTGCAAGGGCTGCTCTACTGCCTCGGTCAACCATGCGCCGCAAGCGCGGATGTTGACTCTAAAAGACGATACATGGCTGGGAAAAAGCTCGACATCATTTATTAGCGTATCGAGCTGGTCGCGCATTGTAATTAGCACACGTTCTCTTTCGCTGCTTTGTCCGCCTATCCTGCGAAGCTCATCAAGAACATTGTCGAGTCTGTCACGTATAACGGTCATCTGCGATGCAAGCTCCGGCAGCGCTCTGGCTATCTGATAATCGGCGAACTCATCCGGCGATACGCCGGTTCTTGAAATTACCCTCCTGTATATGTTGTTGAGATCATGAACCGAATCGCGCACAGAGGATATTATTTCACCGAGTTCTCCGAGGACAGCCTCGATACGTAAGGTATGTACTTTTCCCGCTTCGAAGAAAAATTTAAACGGAGTGCCTTCATCATCGCTTAGTTTATCGGTTCGCCAGTGTCTGCTGTAGCCGAACCCGTAATCCTCAAGCTCAGTGAAAGGTATTTCTCCGTTTATACTGATTCTTCGCGATACATATGTGCCGCGTCTGAAATTTTGTCTGCTGTGCAATGTCAGTTCATAAAACCCTGTTTCGGGTACCGTGAAATCCCACTCAATCCATTGACCCGACATACGCCATGAGTTGCCTCCAATGGTATTGTTGAGAAAATACCTTGCACTGCTTGGTGAAACAGCCGGTGAGGATTGATCCTGGACGGGATAGAGCATTTGCGAGGATGTGCGAACTGCGTCCTGCGCCTCTATGACAACATTATGCCCGGAGGTGTCAGTCGCGCCGTCTGCCAGCCAAATGCCCAGCGCTTCTGTATAACTTACAGCGCGATCGCTGCTTGTAAGGACAATACGCCGTAAAACCATAGGCTCACGCAGAGAGTATAATGATATAGTAGTTGTCCCGGTTTCAAGAAAAATAGAAAGCGGGCTTGTAATATATCCGCCCGAATCACGGACAAAGGCGGACACCCAGTCGGGAGATTCAAGCATAACCGGTTTTAGGTCATTACCCTGATTATCCTTCTCCCAAATTATCGAACCGGCTCCTGCTTGATTTTTTGCTTCTCTGTTTTGCCATATCCGCGGCAGCTCAACTAGTGCCATTTCACGGTACGGCAACATGCCGTCAATAAAAATACTGCGTTGAATTGCAGAACTTTTCCCCTCTATGGGGTAGTATTCTATCAGTATCTCGTACAGACCTGTCTCAGGTACTGCCACATCAAACTCAATGATGGCTGTCTCACCGGTTAGTACAGACACGCCGGGCATACCTTCAAAATCTATGAACCTCTCGGGTGCAACGGCAATACCGTTTTCTTCGTAGCGTGTGTATGATGACGCATCTATAGTAACTGTGCTTTGAGGGATTATAGCCTGCTTATAACTGATATACTGACTGTATGTAGGGATGTTCAGATTTATCGAATGAGTGCCTATAATATCCTCGAAATCGTCCCGGGTCAGGTCTGTTTTAGCAACGGCCGAAGGCGGTGATGACAGCATTAAAAATATGATTAATGTAATGCTTATCAACCGTCTCATCGTTGACCTCCTGCTCGTGATATTGCAAAATAATGGATTTATAAGACATCCATTGCGCACCCCGTATTATAGCATTAATTGGTTAATTATGCACTCTTTTTCTTTGGACATGAAATGTAAAAATGATACAATGGTCTATCCCTGCCGCCCGACCGCCGGACACAGCAATACCAACGGTTTCAGCCCGCCGCCACCCCGCCGTACACGAACTGTACACGAATAATCACAAAATAAAAAAAGGCTCAACCTTGCAAAGAAACTTTAACAAATACTATAGACTACCAAGCAACTCAGCGGCAATATCCGTGTTTTCAAGTCTTATAATACTCGCATCTGCTGTACCATATCCGAGTAGGCTGATACTCCCATACCATACGATACATTGATCGATAACAGCAAACTTTTGGTGCAATTGTTCCTTAAGAACTACATTTACTCCGTGCTTCATTAGGAGTTCAACACACTCTTCAATTCTTGCACGGTCTTTTTCCGCATAGCAATCTGGTGATCTTGATATGACTGATACTTTAACATTTGTTGTTGAAAAGCAACTGATATACGATAAAATCCTGCGCTTGGTTAATAATGGGCTGACAATCAGGATTTCATTGTTCGCACTCTGGATATCAACCGAATAAGCAGGAAGGTATGAGCGGTTATCAAATATGGAATTTACAACTTCAA
>Ga0123356_10000459_pt1 | contig 45589 bp, 42 predicted proteins | sample TergutEmb28metaG_2_FD_92546 | JGI IMG/M metagenome (GOLD analysis project Ga0123356, IMG submission 92546) | Embiratermes neotenicus P3 segment gut microbial communities from Petit-Saut dam, French Guiana - Emb289 P3 | ecosystem: Host-associated > Arthropoda: Insects > Digestive system > Gut ...
AGAAACAATCTCGGCAGCTTCATCAATGCAGCGGCGACATTGTCTGTGCTCGTTGCCTCTCCTTCGTTTTTCACCTTATCTATACTCAGCTTAAGCTTGTCATAAACATCACTAATTGTATCCGCGGGATCGAAAATGACCTTGATCGAGGTATCACTTGCTTCTGTCGTAAGCTTCTTTTTGATCGTCATTATGAACTCAACATTATCTCTCGCGTATACCCGTTGCCCTGAGCAAAATCTGTTGATAGCGGGATATTTAGACACTACTCTCAGAAAAGTTGCAATAAACAAGTGAAGGAGTCCCATTCCCGGGTATCCGTCCCGGCGTTTCTTTCTTAAAAAACTCTCTGCTGCGGTTATATCAACAAGGTCTGAAAAGTAATTGCTTGCGTCACTTTTCTCTTTCATTATATACGGAGTCATCGCTGCATACGGGTCAAGAGTACGTAATCGCCTTCCTTCGCGTCTGTCGCTGAATCTTCTCTTTCTCTTATTTCCCATAAACAATCTCCAAGGGTTATCCAATCATTAATTACCGGAACAAACGCTGTGATTATACATTAATGACATTTACTTGTCAAATTCATATTTTTTGTGTATATTGTGTATAATAACGTAGAACTATGATACCGGTGGAGGGGACAAAATGCTTCCTGATTTGATAAAAGCTATTCTTGCTACAGAGTATGAAGCTACCCAGGTAAAACTCCTGATAATGAAGAAATCACAAGAAGCAAAAGAACAGGCGATCAAAGACGGTAATGATGCTACTGCCGAAACACTTAAACGCGCCGAGTCTGATATAAATCAACTTAGGCGCGCATCTGATAAAAAAGCGATGGAGTCCGCAGCCGAGCTCGCGTCATCAACAGCAAACCGTCTGGCTACAATGCGTGCGCGCGCCGAAAACCGGCTCGATCTTGTAGCCCAGCGTATATTTGAAAGGATCGTGAGTATATAATGTCGGGGATGAAAAAAATCAGCCTCATTATTGCGCGTCAGGACATTGTGGATGTCTTAAGCGAGCTTATTGATCTTAAGTGCATAGAACCTATGGAACCGGAAGTAAGCCTGGATCCGCCCGAACTGGCTGACCTCGTCAAGCGTGAGGTAATGGATCTCGAAGGTTATGAAACAAACCATAACAGTATCGCTCTGCTTGCGACACAATACACCTACCTTCTTACAGGATGGACTCCGTCGCAGTCCGTACAGGAGCTCGAGTCTATCATTTCTAATTTCTCCTGTGCATGGGTACTTGAAGATCCGTTCCCTTATGACTATGATAACATCCCGGTTTTATTAAAGTTTCCCGGTATATTAGGGAAACTGCGCAGCGGCGGCCGCAGAGTATTTGAGCCGCTTGCAAGGATGCATTCAATTTGATCACAGAGAGGTAGCAAGCAAATGCAGGGGTTTGAGAAAATAATAGAAGCGATCAAAGCTGAATCAGAGCGCGAATGTAAGGAAATCGCAGTAAGCGCTGCCGAGCAGTGCGAACACATCCGTGCCGATTACGCAAAAAAGGAACAGGAAGAATACTGGTCATACATCAATACCGGCACAAAAGAAATCGAGCAAAGAGTTGAGAACCTCACCAACCTTGCTGCTGAGCAGGCTAAGAAAATGGCAGTGTCCCTTCAACAGGAAATGCTTGACGAGGTTCTTGCGCTGACTGCCCGCAAACTGTCTGCTCTGCCTTCGCGTAAGTACAACGATTTGCTTAAAAAGCTGGGTATTGAAGCAGGATGTAGACCCGAGTATCTGATAGAACATTACAGAGAAGATCTCACACCATCAGTAATAGCAGCACTGTTTGATTAAAAAAAGGGACCGCCGGGCGGTCCTTTTTTATCAAGAAAAATCATTTTGTTTATCTGTACTGGAGTTTTTTACTGAGTATAGCTCTGGTCAGCCTGCCCTTTTCATCCGGGATCTTATCATAGATGAATTGAAATCCGTAATCATATCTTCCGATCTTGGTGCGCGGATAATTGGACCGGCGTACCAGCTTCGCTGGCAGAAGGAAGTATTCCTTTTCTGTGAGTGTGAACTCAACAAGATAGTACGGATCGTATTTTGAGCTCAGTAAAGTGTCTGTAACAACGCAAACGCCGCCTGAGCTTACATCAAAGGATACGTCTGTCAGCTCCGGAGGAGTATCCGGTTTTTCAAATGTTCCTGCGGTAAGCTTGGATTCGTGCAGTCCATAAGCGCGGACATGGACACGAAGCTCGTCTCTGTCGAACTTCCTTCGGCTTACTTCCTCGGTCCCCGTTATCTGCTCTATCATTACAAGACCGTGGGCGCGTAACTTTTCTTTTGCCGCTCCGGTAAAGGTATAGGTATGCGTCTCATTACCGTAGCTGACATTCAGCCGGGCGCCAAGATTGATCCTGTCGTAATTATCATATAACCAGGCACACTGTACAACAAAAAGCTTCTCACCTTCATAGTAACGAAAAACTGCTTCATGTTCGTCGCTGACTGCCCGTTGCTGCAGTTCTTCGAATATTACCAGTCTTGTACCTCGCTCTATGTTACCCAATTCCATTTACCAGCACCTCGCTTTTAGCGATAATATTGTATAATAACATAATGAACAGCTAATATCAAGTGTGAATTATCCGTATGACCCGCGCACAGTTTAAATCTGCACAAGTATGAACGCCCAGTGTTTTACGGGTTCGACCTCCGCAAGACCATCGTTCCATGCATTGTGATCCCGCGTACGCATCTTATCTTCTGAGATAATGTCTGACATCCGGTCTCCGTAACCCGGGAAATACATCAGATGATAACCGTGTGCTTCCGAACGGATGAGCTCGTAATCTCCGATCTCTCTTTCCGGGTCAAACAGCCACTCCTCGATTTCCGGTACTACCTGCATGGCATAAACATAGGAACTTTGATATGGATACTTCGCTATATCCTTGTAGTACCCTATCTCCGATATGTCTCCTGAAAAGTTCTCATCATATTCGTCGGAATACTCCTTGATCAGATCATTAAGAGCGCTTTCTGTCCCGCCGCTTGCTGTGAAAAGGGCAAAAACAAGCTCCGCGCGTTCTCTTGCTTCATTTTCAGCCAGCTCAACCGCTTCAATATATTCGGGATCATCCTCACCAAGCTCAAACTCCGCAGGATTTATTCTTTCCCGCAATATGAGTATCTGACGCATTGAAGATGTTAAGTATCCGTTATCATCGCGCGAAACGAAGAATATTATGTTGCAGCCTTGATCTGAATCTATGAGTTCGATATCACCGGGCATCCGTGTGGCATCAAGCATCCATGAGCTAAGCTGCTCGTCAAGTCTCTCTCCCGATTGTACCCTAAGCGTGGAATCAGGATCCGAGTAAAATTCTGCCTCATAATCCATAGCAGCTGAAATAAAATCGTCTTCGCTCTCTATGCCTGCAGCTATCTCCGCCGCTATCAAACTCACTTCGGCAATTGAATCCTCGATTGCGGCAAGGTAATCTTCCGTATTTGGGAAATCCAGCGGATCCAGACGCTCGGCATAGATCATCAATGACCTGTAGCTGAATATATCGAGTGTATCCCTGTTTTCGAAATAATATGACTCAAGGTCGACAGTACTGTAATTAAACGACTCGCGAACATGATTACTGTAGGATTCTGCGATCATGGTAAACTCCAGCAGCTTACGATAACTCTTTTCGTCGATGCTGTTTCCGAACATTTGCTGAAGAAGGCTATCTGTTGACGGATAACCATACTCTGCCGCCTGAAGCCTTATTGTAACCAGTTCATCATTTATCCGCGCTGTTTCCTCATCGGACAGCTTGTATCCGGCTGCTGTCGCCGCATTGTAGATTTGAACGATCATAGACATTTTTCGAAATGCGCTTTCGGTAAAATAATCTGCCCATGTCGCGCCTGTCTCCTCATCAAATATCTGGCTTGACAATGGTCTGCCGGATTCCGGCATTGAACCGCCCATACCCTGCATTTGCGACATCCAATTCATGAAATCGACATACTCGGTATTAAAAAAGTATTCAAAATCCACTATGGTGAAGTTGACGCCGCCTATGGTCAACGCTGTATAGTTGCGCCTTATAAACTTGGAATTGATAAAGAGAGCTGCGGTAAAAAATAACACTAAAACAGTAATCACCGATACCATGATGATCCTTGTTTTTCTCCTTGCCTTCTCCTCCTGTTGTGTACGCGCTTGTCTGCGGCTTGCGCCGTCTGCTCTGGGTTGAAACATATCGCTCATAAAACCTGTCAATCCTTTATCTTCTTTTTGCGTCAAGTATTATACTTTATCGCCCGGAATTTTGCAAGAGTAATGTTTTCCAAGCAATTACTCTCAACCGGGTAACAGTTACGCTCGTCCCCGCCGTGCCGTGTAAGCCCATTTATAACCTGCACATATAGGCAGGTGGGTCGCCTCCTTCCGGTTTCTCTGCTTCCAACATCCGAACCGTGTCAAGCACGATCCGGGAGGCCTGCAATTCACAGGAAGAGTTCCGGCATCCCTTATTATAAATGTGGGTTTAAAAAGGCCTATCACGCGCAAAGCAGGGATTGTGTCTGGAAATCGTAAAAGTACGGAACTTTTTAAGGTTCATCGTCGTCTAACAGACGTTCCATAAACCGTTCAAAAACTTCTTCCAGTTTTTCCTCATCATCTATTGTTGTCAAGACATCCTCGCCGTTTTCCTCGATAACCTTTAAAACTATCAAACCGTAGTCTTCATCGTCTTCGTCGGCATCCGCGGGAAGAAATGCCATATAAAACGTATTATCAAGTTCTATGGTGTCGAGGTGTTCTAAAGAAAAATCGTTGCCCTCATCGTCTGTTATCGTGATGAAATCATTACCGTACTCCCCGTTCATAAGGAAAACCTCCATATATACATTTGAATAATACCCCAATATATGATATAATGCAACATAAGTTTTAACAACATCGGGAGATGCTATGACTGTTGAAACAAAAAGAACTCTTAAGAAAATCGCTAAAAACAGCTTTTGGATAGCAAGCGACGTTTTATTCCTCGGACTTAAAGCGATCGGGACTCTTGCTCTTATCGCGGTGACCACAGGCGTGGTTTTTGCGTTTATATTTCTGTACTATGTCAGAAGCGATATCGCCACCGGACTTGAGATAAATCCGGCCGATTTTTCTATGAGTCGTTCAAGCGTTATCTGTTATGTGGACAGTGTGACCGGACAGGAACGCGAACAGGTAACGATCCAAAGCACGCAATTCCGCAGGTGGGTGGATTATGACGAGTTTCCCGAACACCTTATTGACGCGCTTGTTGCTATAGAAGATCACCGTTTTTTTACACATCAGGGCGTTGACTGGTTCAGAACAGCAGGCGCGTTTATGAACATGTTCCTCAGCATGCGGGATACATTCGGCGGATCGACGATCACACAGCAGGTAATCAAAAATCTGACCCACGAAGACGATGTGACTGTGCAGAGAAAGCTTCAGGAAGTATTCCGTGCGCTGGAGTATGAAAAACAGTATGATAAAACCGAGATACTTGAGTTGTACTTAAATCTTGTCTACTTCGGTCATGGCTGCTACGGGATAGGCGCAGCCGCTTATTACTACTTTGACAAAGAAGTATCAGACCTCACGCTTTCCGAAAGCGCCGCTATAATTGGTATTACAAATAACCCGTCCCGGTTCAGCCCATACTCAAACAGAGAAGACAACAAGGAACGCCAGGAGGTAATCCTGCACAGAATGTTCGAGTTGGGATACATAAAGACAGAAAACGCTCTCAGACAGGCTGTAAACTCACCTCTTAATTTCCAGCGCGGGGTCGATGAGGAGGCAGATCAAATCATATACACATGGTTTGAGGAAGCTGTTATGAGAGAAGTGATCGATGATCTGGTAAATGTAAAAGGGTATTCGGATCTTGCTGCCCGAAGACTTCTGTATACGGGCGGATTGCGCATAATTGCTACAATAGACCTGGATAAACAAGCTATCGTTGATGAGATCTATCAGAATCCCGATAATCTGCCGCGTGTAACCGGTTCTGTCCAGCAGCTCCAGTCCGGTATGATCCTTGCCGACCCGTATACAGGCGAGATCAAAGCCCTGTCCGGCGGAGTCGGAATAAAAACAAGAAATATACTGCTTAATCGCGCAACAAGCACCCGAAGACCGCCGGGTTCCGCGATAAAACCAATATCGGTCTACGCTCCCGCGCTGGAGTACGGTCTTCTCACACCGGATACCTTATACAATGACAGCGCGGACGTCCAGCTCAGAGGTACGACCTGGATGCCAAGAAACGTAGTCCGCGGAAGCTATAGCGGTATGGTCACGGTCAGGACTGCTTTACGTAACTCAATAAACACGATACCTGCCATAATTCTTGATCAGCTCACTCCTTCCATTTCTTATCAGTTCATGACAGAGGTACTGGGATTTAAACTTTCTTCAGAAGATGAAAACTACGCGCCCCTCGCGGCCGGGCAGCTTACATACGGAGCAACGGTTAAGGAAATGGCATCTGCATATACTATGTTCCCGAATTTCGGTCAGCGGGTCGCCCTGCGCACCTATTCAAAAATCTACTACTATGACGGATCTACGCTTCTGGACAACACCCCTAACTACACTCCGGCAATCAGTGAAGTTTCCGCTTATTGGATGACCAGTATGCTGCATGATGCAGTTGTATCAGGAACAGGCGGTTCGGCGAATCTTGGTCGCAGTATGCCGACAGCCGGCAAAACCGGTACATCTTCGGATAGCAAAGACCGTTGGTTTGTCGGCTTCACACCTTACTATCTTGCAGCGGTCTGGACAGGATTCGATACTCCTGCAGAAATGACTTCATCGGGTAATCCTGCAGCTCAGATATGGAAAATGATAATGGAGCCGATCCATGAGGAACTGGAAACACGGGAGTTTCACGTACCTGCCAACACCGAACTGAATCCAATCGATTACAGCAGTACTCTGGAGACCGCCATGTATACGATCAGATGTGTTGATAACTTCGGGAACATCCTTATGGAAAAGACCGAAAGGGAGGTCGTAGGTACCGAGGTTACAGAAAACGCACCTTCGATTGACGGCTACAGGCTTTTGGGGCAGTCGTTCGGAGCTGTAGAAGTAACAGCCGACCCGTCGAGAAATATTATCTTATTTATTTATGAAGCAGATCTTGATGACGAACCTGAGGAACCGGATCCCACAGAATCACCTCCGGAGGAAATACCGACACTGCCGCCTGAACCGCCTCCGACCGATCCTCCCCAACCAACGGAGCCGCCGTCATCAGATCCTCCGTCAGACCAGTCCCCTCCTCCGGAGTAGCAACATTAGAAGCAGAAAAAGATGCAGTCGGACAGCCGCTGCATCTTTTTTCTTTTTTTATCAAAGAACCTTTGCCAAAAATGTTTTCAGTCGTTCGCTTTTCGGCGCTGTAAACAGTTCCTCTGGAAGATCATCTTCCACTACCTTCCCTTCATCCATAAATATAACACGCGTGCCTACCTCTCTGGCAAATCCCATCTCGTGAGTAACAACGACCATCGTCATACCATCGCGCGCAAGCTGTCTCATAACATCTAGCACTTCACCCACCATCTCGGGATCAAGAGCGCTTGTGGGTTCATCAAAAAGCATTACATCGGGATCCATACACAACGCCCTGACTATAGCGATACGCTGCTTCTGCCCCCCTGACAGCTGGCTTGGATATGCGTCTGCTCTGTCTTGTAATCCAACTCGTTCCAGCAGCTTCATAGCGTCTTTGCCGGCTTCTTCTTTTGATTTGCCTAATAGCTTTACAGGCGCGATCGTCATATTTTTCAGCACTGTCATATGCGGAAACAGATTAAAATGCTGGAATACCATCCCCATTTTCTGCCGGTGGACATTTATATTTACATTCGGATCAGTAATATTCACGCCTTCGAATGTAACGCTGCCCCCGCTGGGAGTTTCCAACAAATTCAGACATCGCAGAAATGTTGATTTGCCGCTTCCTGACGGACCGATAACAACAACAACTTCACCTTTGCAGACCTGTGTTGTGATCCCGTCGATGGCTTTGATCGAGCCGTCTTTAAAATACTTTTTCAGTTCTGTGGTTTTGATAAGGACTTCAGCGTTCACTCGCTCTCAGCCTCCTTTCCAGCTTGCCTACAAGCCATGTAAAGAACATAACAAGCACCAGGTACACAAGCGCGACAGCGAGCAGAGGCATAAGCCATGAGTAAGTCCGTCCCCCGATGATGTGCCCCGCTTTTGTTATATCCTGGACAGCAAGATAACCTACAACTGCGGTTTCCTTCAGTAACACGATGAACTCATTTGCGAGTGTAGGAAGTATGGTTTTAAATGCCTGAGGTATAATGATGTACCACATTGTCTGCACATAGTTTAATCCCAGACTGCGCCCTGCTTCAAATTGACCTATATCCACCGACATAATGCCGCTTCTGAATATCTCAGCTATATACGCGCCGGCATTGATCCCGAATGCTATAATACCGATAGTTTCACCATCCCTGACGCTGACAAGGATAACGAAATAAAATATCATCAGCTGGACAACGACCGGAGTACCGCGGATCACCGTTAAATAGATTTTACAGATCCTGTTAAAGAATCCGAGAATAAAGCGCCCTAAACCCTGTCTCATCGAAGCTTCGTTTTTATCATAGGATGAGCGCACTACAGCAATAACTATTCCTATCACTATCCCGATGATCAGCGCAAAAAACGTTATTCTCAACGTAACAAACAGACCGTTGAGCAGAAACTCCCATCGATCGTCTTTTACAAAGTTGAGTATAAACTGCCTTTCTACCTCCGCAAACCATTCCCGCATTTCTTCCACCTCCCGGCTTTCCGCCAATAATCAGGGGCGGTAGCTTACCGCCCCTGTATTTCGTATAGACAGATATATATTTAGCCTGTGCCGATATACTTGTCAATGATCCTTTTTGCTGTGCCGTCCGCTATCAATTCGCGAAGCGCTCCGTCCACTGCGTCACGTAATGCGGTGTTGCCTTTTGCAAATGCGATCGCATAATCCTCGACAACAAACTCAGTTTCCAGGATCACCAGCCCCGGGTTCATTGCTACGAATGCTTTCGCAGGTTCGTTATCTATAACTACACAGTCAACTCTCCCTGAAACCAGCGCCTGTACCGCATCAGCACCTCTTCTGAAACGATGGATAGTTGCCAGATCTTCATCTTCAAGATCCCATGTTGTGTATAGATCCCCGGTCGTTGATTCCTGAACACCGATATCGAACCCGCCAATGTCAAAGAGATCATCAACGCCTGTTATTGGTGATCCCGGTCCTACGATTATGACCTGCACGCCTGTAGCATAGCTTGTGGAAAAGTCAACGCTTTCCATTCTGTCTTCAGTGATAGTTAATCCTGCCATCGCCATATCCGCTCTGCCTACGTCAACAGCGGCAAGTATTGCTCCGAAATCCATATCATCTATACGCAGTGTAAGCCCCAGCTTTTTTGCGATTTCTCCGGCTATCTCCGCATCGATACCTACGATAGCTCCGCCTTCCCAAAACTCATAAGGCGGAAATTCTGCGTTTGTTGCCATTATCAGTACTCCGCTCTCTACTGTAAGGCTGTCGTCATTCCCGCCACCACACGCCGCTGCTATTGGTAAAAGCATAACAATAGTGACTGTGATAACAAGATACCTTATAACTCTTTTCATATTTCCCTCCATAATCTTCACCTGCTGTATATTTATTCCGGCGGGCTAATTAAACTACAGTTCATTACTTCATGTCAAGTATTTTATTCACAAATAATGCATAATTACTCAGAAGACCTGCCTCACGGCGGGTCTTCTGATATGTAAGCTGATGCTTATTATAATCCTATACTGAAGAAAGCTTCGAGTCCCGGATAATATGCAGCTGAACCTAACTCGTCTTCGATCCTCAACAGTTGATTGTACTTCGCGACTCTGTCGCTTCTCGACGGCGCGCCGGTTTTTATCTGACCGGCATTTACAGCTACTGAAATATCTGCTATCGTAGTATCTTCTGTTTCTCCGGACCGGTGCGATACGACAGCAGTGTATTTTGCTCTGTGTGCCATGCGGATGGCGTCAAGTGTTTCCGTAAGTGAACCGATTTGATTTACCTTAATCAATATCGAATTTGTTACGCCAAGGTCTATTCCTTTTTTAAGTCTTTGTGTGTTTGTTACGAACAGGTCGTCGCCGACGATCTGGATCTTGTCGCCAAGCGCGTCCGTCATCATCTTCCAGCCTTCCCAGTCTTCTTCCGCCATACCGTCTTCTATCGAGATTATCGGGTACTTATTAACAAAACCTACCCACATATCGACCATATCCTGACGTGTCATTATTGTTTTTCTCTTAGGCAGATGATAGCATCCGTCTTCATCGTTGAACCAGTCTGTGACTGCGGGATCCATAGCTATCCTGAAATCGTCAAAAGGTTTGTAACCGGCTTTTTCGATAGCTTGCATCAATGCGACAAGAGCGTCTTCGTCCGCGGCCAGATTAGGAGCGTAACCGCCTTCATCACCAACACCCGATGACGGAACCACTTTTTTAAGAACATGGAATACTTCCGCACACATACGAAGCGCCTCGCGGAAGCTTTCGGCTGATACGGGCATTATCATAAATTCCTGTATATCAACACTGTTGTCTGCGTGAGCGCCTCCGTTTAAGACATTCATCATAGGAACAGGCAGCGTACATGCTGAAGCGCCGCCAATATATCTGTATAGCGGGATTTTTAAAGCTTTTGACGCGGCGATAGCGCAACCGAGAGATGCACCCAGAATGGCGTTTGCGCCCAGCTTTGCTTTATTCGGAGTTCCGTCAAGCTCCAGAAGTGTCTTATCGATCTCCACCTGATCCAGCGCATTCAAACCGATCAGCGCGTTGGCTATGTCATTGTTGATGTTTGATACCGCTTTCAGCACACCTTTACCAAGGTACCGATCTTTATCGCCGTCGCGCAGTTCACATGCTTCAAACTTACCTGTTGACGCACCGGACGGCACCATTGCGCGTCCGACAACAAGCTCGTCATTACTGTCCAGTATCCACACTTCAGCTTCAACTGTCGGATTACCTCTGGAATCCAGTATCTCACGCCCTGTTACGTCTATGATCTCCAAATTGTCTTTCATTATCATACTCCTTATTCAATATAATTGATAAAATGCGTTTTGCATAGGTTTACTTGATTATTAGTGACTCTCCAGTCATTACAGACGGTTTTTTAAGATCCAGCAGGTCAAGCAAAGTCGGGGCTATGTCCGCAAGTCTTCCCGGTCTGAGTTTTACATCCGCGCCTGATACGATAAAAGGTACCGGGAATATACTGTGAGCGGTGTAGGGGCTGACACCGTCCTCGGCAAGCATGATCTCGGCGTTTCCGTGATCCGCGGTGACGACAAGAATGCCACCTGTTTGCTCAACAGCGTCTTTGACTTTTCCGACACACTCGTCAACTGTCTGAACAGCTTTAAAAGCAGCGTTATAATCCCCTGTGTGTCCGACCATATCACAGTTTGCGAAGTTTACGATTACAATATCGTGCTTACCGCTCAGTACTTCATTATATACAGCGTCAGCTACTTTATACGCGGACATCTCAGGTATCATATCATAAGTTGGAAATTCCTTGGGCGACGGTACCAGTATACGCTCCTCACCCGGAAAAGACTGCTCTATACCGCCGTTGAAGAAAAATGTTACATGAGCATACTTCTCAGTTTCCGCTATCCTGATCTGCTTGAGACCGTACCCGCTGATCGTCTCTCCGAATGTTTGTTCCGGAAAGTGCGGCGGGTAGGCGATATAAACGCCTTTTATTTTTTCATCGTACTGTGTCATACAGATGTACGTCAGAGGAAAATACCCGTTCTTCCTTTTAAAACCGTCAAACTCGACATCTACAAATGCCCGTGTTATCTCTCTTGCTCTGTCAGGCCGGAAATTAAAGAAAATGACGGAATCACCGGACTTTATCATACCATCTTTATCGCAGATCACGGGTTTTACAAACTCGTCAAACTCTTCCCTGTCATAGGATTTCTGCATTGCAGAGACCGGATCCGGTTCAAACGGAGCTTCACCGAGTACCATCGCGTTATATGCCTGCGAAACACGATCCCAGCGGTTATCACGGTCCATCGCATAGAATCTTCCCATGACCGTTGCGATCTTTCCAATACCAAGTTCTGCGCATTTTGCCGAAAGCGCTTCTATCGACTCCTTTCCGGAGTCGGGAGCGACATCCCGTCCGTCCATAAAACAATGGATAAACACCTTTGTCAATCCGTTACGTTTTGCAAGCTCAAGCAAGCCAAATAAATGGTTTATATGACTGTGTACTCCTCCGGGTGAAACCAAACCCAGCAGGTGCAGCGATCCGCCTGTTGTTTTACATGAATCAACAGCTTTCAGTAACGCTTCGTTTTTGAAAAAACCACCCAGCTGGATCTCCCGGGTTATCATCGGCAGATCCTGATATACTACCCGTCCTGCGCCAATGTTAGTGTGCCCTACCTCACTGTTCCCCATTTGTCCGTCGGGAAGCCCCACATCCTCTCCCGAGGCTGCAAGCGTCGTGTTCGGGCACGTTTTAAACAACCCGTCAAGCACCGGTGTAGACGCATTTGCGACCGCGTTTCCCGGTGTTTGAGCGGTCAGGCCGTATCCATCCATGATTATCATCGTTAATTGCTTTTTCATACTCTACTTTTCCTATCGCTGCGCTGTTGACCGGCGCGTTTTCTTATTGATTTGCCGCGTTGATTATCACGGCAAACGAAGCCGGTTTTAACGATGCTCCTCCGATGAGGCCTCCGTCTATATCCGGTTGCGCCAGAAGATCAAACGCATTTTTATCGTTCATAGACCCTCCGTAAAGGATCGGGACCGCGTCTGCTGCCGGAGAATCGTACATTCCGGCAATAACCTTACGGATCGCTTTGCACACATCCTGCGCGTCTTCCGGTGTAGCAGTCTTCCCTGTACCTATTGCCCAAACCGGTTCATAGGCGATCACTACACGGCTAAGCGCAAGCGCGGAAACACCTGAAAGCGCTGTTTTGATTTGTAAAGCAACAAGGTCAAATGTGACACCTGTCTCTCGCTGTTCCAAACTCTCTCCCACGCAGACGATCGGGATCAAAGAGGTTTCAAGGGCTGCTATCACTTTATTGTTGACTGATACATCTGTTTCGCCGTAAAGTTCGCGTCTTTCGCTATGCCCGATTATTACATAGTCGGTACCGATATCCACAAGCTGCGCGGCTGAGACCTCTCCGGTGTAAGCTCCCGATTCAAACTGACTCATGTTTTGCGCACCGATCTCTACTCCCGTTCCTTTAAATGCGGAGATCGCCGTATTGAGCATTACAAATGGTGTACATATAACCGCGTCGCACCACTCCCGGTAACCGGGTACAAGCGGAGTCAGCTCATCAGCAAAGGCTTTGATGCCCGACGCAAGCATATTCATCTTCCAGTTTCCGGCGATTATGGTTTTCCTGAGTTTTTTATTCATATCAGCACCAACCCCCTATGCGTCAAGCAGGCAGGCGATGCCGGGAAGGATCTTACCTTCCATAAACTCGAGCGACGCCCCGCCTCCTGTAGATATGTGGGTAATCTTATCTTCAACTCCAAACTTACGGACAGCAGCCGCTGAGTCACCGCCGCCTATCACTGATACAGCGTTTGATCCGGCTACCGCATTTGCTACCGCACGTGTTCCTTCTGCGAATTTTGAGAATTCGAAAACCCCCATAGGCCCGTTCCATACTATGGTTCCGGCACCGGCGATCTCTTTTACAAACTCCGCTATCGCCTTTGGTCCGATATCCATAGCCATCATACCGTCGGGGATGTCATTGCTGTTCACAGTCACCGGGTCTGTATCATCCGAAAACTCTGCTCCCGCGACTGAATCAACCGGCAGAAGTAATCTGACTCCGCGGGTTTTTGCTTCATCCTTCATCTTCAAAACGGATTCAATCTCTGCATCCTCGCAAAGTGAGTTCCCTATCTTTCCGCCTTCTGCCTTAAAGAATGTATATGCCATACCGCCGCCGATGATTATAGCGTCGGATATTTTAAGGAGATTTCCTATAACGCCCAGCTTGTCCGATACCTTTGCTCCGCCTAATATCGCGACCAGAGGTCTTTTCGGATTTGATATTGCTCCTCCGATGTGCTCGAGTTCTTTCTTTAACAGGAACCCTGATACTGCGGGCAGATATTGTGATACACCCTCGGTCGATGCGTGAGCGCGATGTACGCTTCCGAAAGCGTCCGATACGAAGATGTCTGCCATATCCGCAAGCTTTTTTGCGAATTCCGGATCATTTTTCTCTTCTTCCTTGTGAAAACGTGTGTTTTCGATCAGCATTATCTCACCGGGCTTCAGTTCACCCGCAAGCTTTACGGCGTCTTCACCGATAACGTCTTTTGCCATCTTGACCGGTTTGCCAAGATGTTTAGCCAGACTCTCTGCTACGGGAGCGAGTGAGAATTCCGGCTTGAATTCGCCTTTCGGGCGACCGAAGTGAGAGCAGGCAATAACTGCGGCGTTGTGCTCAAGCAGGTAGTTTATCGTAGGAAGCGCGGCAACGATCCGCCCTTCGTCTCTGATTTTTCCGGTTTCTTTGTCTATCGGTACATTAAAGTCGCATCGCAAAAGGATCTTCTTCCCGCCGACGTCCACATCTGTCACAGATTTTTTGTTATAACCCTTAGAATTTTCAGTACTCATAAAAACCTCCATTTTTTTCGTTTTGGTTATTGTATCATATTTTTACAGTAAAAAAAAGAGAATATTTCTACATTTCTTGACATCAGGATGTAGATAAAAAGGTGTAGCAGTTTACTAAACAGGCGGGTTATTAAATGCCGCCTGATTATTGTTAGGACTTGAACGCCTTTGCAAATCCGGATATCTTCGTTCCAGAGCGGCAAATGATATCTCGACGTCCTCGTGTACCTCCTCAGGGATATGCGCTCCCATGGTCACCATGTCCTTTTCCCGGATCGTATTCCATACGAAGTTTAACCCGACGTAGGGCGTACATCTTCCCGCAGCCATTGGTTTTATCACCATTACCGGTTTTTTTGCGCTGTTGATTATCGAGGCGACAGTTTCGATTTCAACCTGCATAAGAAAACCAAGACAGTTATACAGTTGGATATATGTTTCAACATCGTAGCCGTTTTGATCCGAGTAGATGATCAGTTCCGGCATATGCGCGGAAAGTCCCGGAATCAATCCAACGTCTCTGATCATCGAGGTGTAATCACCCAAACGATCTATTACGCCTTTATTTTTATTTACAAGTTGTTCTGCACACGAATGATGCAGCAGGCATAACTCGGCGCCGGTCGCCTTGCTCTTTTTTATAGAAGCCTCCGCTTCCTGTCTCGCGGCTTTACTATCATCTACATTTACTACGGGTGTGTCGATATATATCAGTTTTCTCCCCAGTTTGTGCTGAACTATTTCCAAAGCCTCCGCGATAACAGGTGAATTGCTCAGAGGACCCATGATCGCATCTATACCATATTCTAAGTATGCTTCCAGCATCGGCAGAAAACTTTCCGCTGTATTGTAACGTGATGTTATCATATTATCCAGAGAAACGCTTTTATGGCTCCAACCCAGCAGCCAGTTGGTGCCGATGAGCATTCGCGGCAACGATAACCCGGCTACTTCGGTTCTTGGAAACTGTTGCGGCATTATGATGTCCTCCTAAATTTTTAATCTTTTACTAAAAGGGACAGCCGTTTCAGCTGTCCCTTGATTATATCATTTTTTCGACATTTATCAATATGCCGTTTACGGCGATGTTTGTTACGGCTCCTGCCGCCCGTCTTCAGGATCGACCGGATCTGTCGGAGGCGGTGGCGGGTCTGTAGGCGGCGGTGTATCTGTAGGCGGCGGGTCTGTAGGCGGCGGCGTATCGGTAGGCGGCGGATCTGTAGGTAGTGTATCCGGCGGTTCTGTTGACGGCTCCTCCTCGGGCTCCATTGTACCATGCAAGATCACTCTGTCCTGAACACGATATGAACTTCTTCCGACTAGTGTTCTGCTTATCAGAGTACCATCTGCAGCATAAAGAAGCTTGTAAGTATCCACGACCTGCCCGGTGAAGCCGCCGGTATAAACTTCTGTATGACCTTGCGGCAGCGTGTCATCGTCCCGGGTGACAATGCTGAATGGAGTAGTGCTTATGGGTACTGTTTCGATTTCTATGTAATTAGTATCAAGCTTTGTCCCTATTATCTTGACTGTTATTTCACGGCTTATTACCGACACTTCGATCCTCATCGGAAAGTCTGTGTTGTTCTTGAATTTAAAATCTATATTTCCGTAGTCGACAGTCGCATCGTTTCCATACGGAAGATACGCTACGGTCAGTCCGTGAGCTCTTCTTTCGACAACTTCTATATCTGTATGCAGAACAGCATCGTAAATTGTCGACGATGTCTGACATATGCCTCCGCCGATCTCCAGTTCCACTCTTCCTCCGATGTATGCGTTTGCTTCAAGATAACCTCTTTCTATTGTCCGTCTGCCTACTATCCCGTTGAATGAAAACACATCACCCGGCTGCAGTATCGTCCCGTCGATCGCTTTTGCGGAACGATCGATATTACTTAGCCTGTTGCTTGTTCCCGCGATATTTGTTTTACTCACGGCCAGGACGTCTCTGAACAGCATACTGTTTATCATTTCCGATGTGATCTCAGGTTCAATGACAAATATCGGGATAACAACAGTCTGACCTATTGCGGCGGAATCTATTTTAGCGCGCGCCAATGCCATATCAAAACTCTTTCCCTGAGAACTCCTCGTCGCGCTCATCGTTTCTTTATCATACCTTGACGATACAGGGTCGACATGGATATAATCGAAAATCATTTGCAAATCGACGTCCATACCCGAGTTTGATTTTGGTATGTACTGAGCCGTCACATGATCGTTGGTTTCAATCGCCCGTTTTAGTGTTTCAATACCAAGCGCGTATACATCATCTTCTACAGCCGGCTCTATACCAGTACCTTTTTCAAATGTAATACTTACATCTGTTATCTGCAGATTATCATCAAGCAATGTCGCATTAAACGCTTTTGTGTACTCCGCCGCAGGCTCTCGGAAAATTGATACATCATAGCTGGCGTTGCTTAGATCAAATAAGTCGGTTCTGTTAAATAATGCTCTGATGTATGTGAGTTCATTTTCGAAAAAGGAGCCGTCTCTGCCAAACTCAAATGCCGCAATTGCGGCTTCGCGCGCGTCAAGTGACAGGCCGGCATCCTCTCCTGTTATGGTAAAACCGCTGCTGTCAGGGAAAACAACCGTTGCTGATATACCCTCGGCGTTTCGCTCATAGCCTTCATCAACAAGAGCTCTCGTCGCTTCCTGAAGCGTCATGCCGGACAACTTGATGCCGTCCGCCCAGACGTTCGGAAAAACTGTATCCAGGGAGTCGACATAAAACCCGAGTGATACTACAAACGCCGCAAATCCGATCACAAAGACCAACGCGATTATTATTGCCACTTTAGCGCGTGTGCTGCTCCCGGAACCTGCTTTTTTCGTATTACCTTTTTTACCGCCGCCGGATCTTCCGCCGGTGCCTTTCCCCCTGTTTTTACTGCTGCTTACTAGTCTCATAGTGTCCTCGTTTTTCTAATGTTTTACAGGAACTCGTTTCGTCCGACCAGTCTCCTGCCGCCAAACAGGCCTGCTGCGACCGGTCTTTTGTCAAACAATGTCATTTGGGCTTCTTCTCCTGCAGAATCTGTTTGCCAGGGTTTACTTATCTGAGTGCGCTGCCTTGTCTGCGCATCAAGCAACTCACCTATCAGAGCGTTTGATATGATAAACCCCTTTGGTGTAAATCTCCAGCGTCCTTCTTCAAACATTGCCCAGCCGTTCTCTTCGTACTTGTGCAATAACACCAGCACAAAGTCCATTTTTAGTCTATAGATATTATAATACTCTTCCTGCGATATGCCGTGAGTTGTCCTTAGTCTTAGCATAAGGTATTCGCCTGCGTTTTCGAAGTCAGACATCTCCTCGTCATGCTCCACTATTTTTCTGTCAAGACCTACCTGTTCTATATACTCCTCTACGTCTTCGGTAAAACTGTATCTGCATCGTCCGACATAGGAATGCGCACCGGGTCCGAAACCTATATATTCCTCTCCGAGCCAATACTTCATATTATGTCTTGATTCGAAACCACGTCTGGCAAAATTCGATATTTCATACTGCTTGTATCCGAATCTTGCAAGCATATCAACAGCGTAAAGGTACATATCTGCCTGCGCGTCATCATCGGGTAAAAAAGGCGAGTCTTTTAATGTGTAAAACTGAGTTCCTTCTTCGATTTTCAGCATATAGCATGATATATGCTCCGCCTTTAACCCTGCAGCGCGCGCGACAGTGTCCGCCCATGCATTTTTATCCTGTGACGGCAGACCGAAAATAATATCTACACTGATATTGTCAAACCCTGCCTGTCTCGCGTCGTTGACTGTCTCCTCGGCGTCTGCGAAGGTGTGTGTTCTGCCCAGAGTTTTGAGTGCTGCGTCATTGGCGCATTGTACACCTATGGACAGTCTGTTGAAACCCGCCCGTCTGAGCTTGATCAGTTCATCCTTCGTTATGCTGCCGGGATTTACCTCTACTGTGATTTCAGAATCAAGAAGCACATGACCGTACTTTTTCAGCGCGTTAAATATGTTTATGAGTCTTGCCGCGCCGTAATGGCTCGGTGTTCCGCCGCCGAAGTATACCGTATCTATCAGATAACCGTCAAGCTGTGCTGAATACTCTTCTATATGCTTTATAACGGCAGTATGGTAATCAGGTATAAGCTTGTCTCCGCCCTTAAATGCCGAAAGCGAGTAAAAGTTGCAGTATGCGCATTTACTCTCGCAAAACGGGATATGAACATATATACCGACTTTTTTATCCATACGCTTTTAGTATCGATCCTTTATCACTATAGATTGTATTCTTCGACATATGATTATACCACATCTTCACCTGACGGTCAAATCATCCGTTGATTAACTTATTAAATCTACAGAAAATTCATAAATCCTTTGATTTTTTGACGATATGCTTGTATAATTGTTCCTGCAAAACAAAAATACTTTTACGGAGGAAGTTTCATGAGTTTGAAAATCGGTATCACAGGCTTTGGGAGGATCGGAAGGCTGGTCTTCAGAGCTGCTGTAGAAAGAGGGATCGAGGTTGCGGCGATCAACGACGGTATGGAGCCGAAGTACATGGCATATATGCTCAAGTATGACACGCTTCACGGCAGATTTAATCACGACGTCTCTTACACTGACAACAGCCTTATCGTTGATGGCAAGTCTATTGTAACATACTCTGATTTTGACGCAGCGGCTATCCCGTGGCCGAAATGGGGAGTTGAGTATTTGATCGACGCTACCGGCGTATTTACAAAAAAAGAGAAAGCGACTTTACACCTGAACGCAGGCGTAAAAAAGGTCATCATTACGTCCCCGACAACAGATATCCCGATGTTTGTTATGGGTGTTAATGAGGACAAGTATGAAAGCTCAATGCAGCTGATATCTAATGCGTCATGTACAACTAACTGTCTTGCGCCGATTGCAAAGGTACTCAACGATAAGTGGGGTATTGAGTCCGGTCTGATGACAACAGTGCATGCTACAACAGCTACACAGAAAACAGTCGACGGTATATCCAACAAAGACTGGCGTGGCGGCAGAGCTGCTTCAGGTAACATCATCCCCTCGTCGACCGGCGCCGCAAAAGCGGTAGGTAAAGTCATACCCGAGCTTAACGGCAAACTTACAGGTATGTCCATGCGTGTACCGACCCTGAATGTTTCGGTTGTTGACCTTACGGTAAACCTTCAGAAAGCGGCTACGTATGAGGATATTTGCGCCGAAATGAAACGTGCCTCCGAGAATGAGTTAAAAGGTGTGCTCGCATACACCGATGAAGCTGTTGTTTCATCCGATTTTAACGGCGACCCGCACACTTCCATCTTTGACGCTACTGCGGGAATCCAGCTCAATGACACATTTGTTAAAGTTTTAGCATGGTACGACAACGAGTGGGCTTATTCAAACAAGGTGCTTGACCTCACCTTACATGCCTACAAAGTAGATAATGCCTGATTTAGTTTAGTTAAGTACACGCTACTTGCGGCATCTATTGCCGCAAGTAGCGATCGAGTTCTATTTCATCTTCGATCTCAAGATCGCGTTCGCCGGCAAGCGATTCAAGATGGTGTGTCAACTCATGAGTTAATACATCTCTCAGTTTCTCTCGCATTCTTTTATGTGATACCCTGCCGTGAACAGCGCATATTGAGCCGTAATACAGTACGATATATCTGCCCATTTGATCTCTGCGGTATTCACCCAGTGTGTATAAACCGCCATCGGGATCTGAAGAGCTGATCTTTGTATCGGGCAATAAACTGACACCGCCATTGAGATCACGGAATATTTCATCCGGAAGCTCCGCCGCGATATCGTCGAGCATTTCATTTATATCTTCAATTGAAAACATTTCCACACAACCTTTTTAAGGGGGATTTACAGGTGCGAAAAACTAAAATCGTCGCAACGCTCGGTCCTTCGACCGATAAACCCGATATCATGCGTAAAATGATGGAAGCAGGTCTTGACGTCGCCCGCTTTAACTTCTCACACGGAGATCACGAAAGTCATAAAGTACGTATTGATGAGTTCCGTAAAGTCTGTGAAGAGACAGGTTCTACTGTAGCTATGCTGGCGGATACAAAGGGTCCGGAAATAAGACTTGAGCTTTTTGAAGGCGGAAGCGCCGAGCTGACCGCGGGAAAGCCGTTCGTACTCACTACTGACTCGATAGTCGGAGATTCATCACGCGCAAGTATTTCTTACAGCGGACTGCCATCAGACGTTCACACGGGATCGCGGATTCTTCTTGATGACGGGCTCATCGAACTTGTCGTTGAATCAGTTTCAGGTATAAACATCAACACAAAGATCGTAAACGGAGGAAAAATCTCTGACAGAAAAGGGGTCAATGTTCCCGGAGTCCATCTTGATATACCATATATTAGCGCTAAAGACCGCTCAGATCTGCGTTTTTTTATAGAAAACGGTTTTGATATCATAGCAGCTTCTTTTGTTCGTTCCGCGGATGACATCAAGGAGATACGCGATGAGCTTTATCGGGTCGACAGTAAAAATAAGATCAAGATAATTTCAAAAATAGAGAATGCGGAAGGCGTAAATAATATTGAATCGATATTGGCAGTCAGCGACGGCCTGATGGTTGCTCGCGGTGACCTTGGCGTTGAACTAGAGTATGAAGAACTGCCGATAATACAAAAGGATCTCATAAGACTTGCCGTACGTCAGGGTAAACCTGTCATTACCGCGACACAAATGCTTGAGTCGATGATCTACAACCCGCGCCCCACACGCGCTGAAACATCTGACGTAGCTAACGCGATATATGACGGAACAAGCGCGATTATGCTTTCCGGTGAAACCGCGTCCGGAAAATATCCTGTCGAGGCATTATCTGCAATGATCAAAATCGCGGAACGTATTGAACGCGCAATCGATTATCGTCAGATATTCTTCAGAAGGGGCGAAAGCAAGGCTGAGCTTTCAATAACAAACGCTATCTCACATGCCACGGTAACTACGTCTCATGACTTAAATGCAGCGGCGATCCTTACCGTCTCAATGTCCGGCAATACCGCTCAGAATGTTGCAAAGTATCGTCCGACAAGCCCGATAATCGCTTGTACCCCGGATCCGGTCGTCAGACGTCAGCTTAAGCTTGTATGGGGTGTTGTACCACTGCTTACTAAAGAGGAAACGGATACTTCATCAATGTTCAATCAGGCAGTAGCAGCAGCTATGGACGCCGGTTTTATCACCAAGGGAGAGTTAGTCGTTTTAACAGCCGGTGTACCTGTCGGTTTTTCCGGTACGACAAACATGCTGAAGGTCCATGTTGTCGGCGAAAAGATCCTTGTCTCATAACGGATACCGGGCAACTGATATTACTCATACAGATCGAAGCTGACCTGAAATCTCATTCCGCCGCCGACTCGTTTTGACGCAGTTACATTACCTCCGAGCTCCTGCACTGTGTCCCGCACTATGGCAAGTCCGAGACCGCTTCCGCCCGCCTCACGCGAGCGTGCTTTATCAACGCGGTAGAATCTGTCAAAGATATGAGGTATATCTTCTAGAGGTACGCCGACTCCCCTGTCATCAACGGTCAACAGGACTTTTTTGTTCTCAACTGTCAGCCTGACGTAAACGCTTCCGTCAGGCTGATTATATTTTATCGCGTTTTCAACAAGGTTAAAGATCACCTGGTGGATAGAGTCATCTGTCGCGCGTATAAAACAGCCTTCGGAGAGTTCCGATCTTAGTGAAATCCCGCTGCTCGCGGCAAGAGGCCGGAGCATCCTGAGCGTAGCCACAGCTGCATCACATACGTCTACACGCATCATCTCATCTTCGATCTGACTGTCAAGCCTGGTGAGCGTCATGAGCTTGCCGGTAGTTCTTGTCAGTCTCTCGGCTTCCATTCCGATATCGCCGATAAACTCCTGTACCGTTTCACGTTCTATATCTTCATTTTGTAATATACTGTCAGTGAGAAGTCTGATGGATGCGAGAGGTGTTTTTAACTCGTGCGATGCATCCGCGACAAACCTTCGTCTTACTTCGTCGGTTTCCCTCAGCCTGCCGGTCAAACTGTTAAATTCGTCGCTTAATAACGCAAGCTCATCGCTTCCGCTCATGCTTATGTGGTAACTGTATTCGCCTTCACGTACTGATTTGATAGCGCTGATTATACTGTTTACCCGGCTCATCAGGGACAGAATGATCAGAGATACCATCACTATTGATAAAACCGCGACGATCACTGATATATTTCTGACAGTATCCTGCATCTCGAGCAGCAGGGCTCCTTGATTAACATCTTCATCATGAACATAAACAGCCCCTATCGCCGTTCCGCGGCTCATGACAGGGGTGCATGCGATACTTGAAAAAACACCGTCGGAATAACGCGAGTAAAATACGTTATTCACCTCAAGAGTTTCTTCTATATAGTGCTCCGGAAAAATATCTTGTGATGAGTGTCCCGAAGGATCGTAAAGCGCTGTCCCCTCAGAATCAGTGATAACAATATGCGTCACACCCGCCACATCAAGCTGTGATACGACTGCTAGGACTCTCTCTTCATCATCGACGGTCAGTACATCGAATGTCTCTTCCAGAAGCGTCGCTATGAGTGACGCCTGACTCTGGACATATAGCTTTTTTGACGAGAATATCATGTTGCGTGACGTTGTTAGAAAGTATGTATTGATAAGAACAAGGACTATAGCTATGACAGCTATATATGTCAGAGCGAATTTTGTTCTTATACTGCTGAAAAACCTCAGCTTTCTGATCGAGGGTCTGTTCACACTATCCCCTGATATAGTATCCGACCCCCCACTTAGTCATAATGTATTCCGGTTCGGCAGGGTTATCCTCCAGCTTTTCGCGAAGGCGCCTGATATGGACGTCAACTGTCCTTATATCGCCCTGATATTCGTAACCCCATACAATGTTGAGCAGCGTTTCCCTGCTGTAGACACGTCCCGGGTTTTTTGAGAGAAGCTCAAAAACATCAAACTCCTTGACGGTCAGCTCGATCTGTTCGTCTTTTTTTGCGGCAATGCGTTTTTCTGTGTCCAGTGTGATGTTGCCTACGGTCAGTACAGCACCTGTAACATTACTGACCAGTGCAGATCTCCGTATCAGTGCCCGCACACGCGCTTTCAACTCAAGAATGTTAAATGGTTTGGTAATGTAATCGTCCGCTCCGTACTCAAACCCGATTATTTTATCCATGTCTTCACCACGCGCTGTCAGCATGATGATCGGTATTGTTGAAAATTCACGGATGCGCATACAGGACTCCAGTCCGTCCAGCTCGGGCATCATCACATCCAGTATGATAAGATCATAATTTCCGCTTCTTGCAAGCTCGACTGCTTCAAGCCCGTCATATGCGGCGTCGACCTGATACCCTTCATTTTCCAGATTGAATTTTATCCCCTTAACAAGCAGTTTCTCATCGTCAACAACAAGTATTCTCATCTTTTCTCCTGTTTAACAGTCTACGGACTCAGCCAACCGTGATCTTATCCTTTATGGTATCATATCTCTTCTCGCCGATTCCTGAAACGTTTCTTATTTCCTCGATCGTTAAGAAAGAACCGTTTTGCCTTCTGTAGTCGACTATACGGGACGCGAGTACACTTCCTATGCCCGGGAGATCCATCAACTCAGACTGTGATGCGGTGTTGATATTGATCTTCCCGTCGCCGTTTCTCGGAGTTCCGGCAGTATCCGGTGACCGGTCAGCTTGTGTTTCTCCGGCAGTACCCGCTGTATCTCCTGCGTTACGGGGATTCGAGATATCTGCCGGTGAAGCGCCGGGTGACACCGGTCTATCCTGCTCAGTCTGCCCTGAAGGTGTCAGTGCTATGCCAACTTCCTGTACTCCGCCGTTTTGTGTCGCAACGGCTGTTATGCTGACCGTACTCCAATTACGCCCTGTAAAAAAGCCTCCCATAAAGCACGCGAACGCGAGAGTCACACCTATAATTACAAATTCCAGCCTTCTTAATCTCATAGCTATATCCCCGCTTTCCAAACTAAAATTGTAAAAAGTTTGAACTATGGGGAAATAGGGTTGTAATCCTTCTACATTTAACCTTTTTCCCTTATAATTGTAGCATATGTTATATAAAATTACTATAGAAAAAGAACTTTTACTTAGTGTTTTTTTATGTTATAATAGGCGCGTCTATATTATTAATTTCCGGAGTTTAATATGAAGAAACGAACAGCGATATTGTTAACGATTTTACCGGTTGCTTTACTTTTTTCATATACGCCTGCTTTAGCCGCGCCTTCATTTCAGAATCTGGTGGCTGAAGCAGCTATTCTTGCCGAAGTGGACTCAGGAACGATACTATATGAGCGAAGTGCCTCAAAACGCCACCCTGCTGACGCACTTACCAGAGTCATGACTTTATTATTAGCGGTTTCGGCAGTCGAAAGCGATGAAGTGAGCGAGATAGAGCTTGTCGAGATGACCGAATCCGCCTGGTTTGATATTGCTCAGGGCAGTTCAACACAGAGTATAATGCCCGGAGAGGAAATGACATTTCTCGATCTTATGTACAGTGCATTCGTTGGCGGTGCGGGAGAAGCCGGTAATCTTATAGCGGAAAGACTTGCAGGCAGCGTGGAAGATTTTATTGAAAAGATGAATAGGAAAGCTGTCGAGCTTGGCTGCACTGATACATATTTCACCAATACACACGGGAGGTACGATCCTGACCAATACACAACTGCGCATGACCTGTTCATCATTTACAGTACCGCTATAAAAAGCGCGCTTTTTATCGAAATATCCGGAGTCTACAGACATATCACCGAAAGCACTGATGTATCCGAGCCGCGTAATCTGATCAGTTCCAACTCCCTGCTCAACCAAAACGGAAAGTATTTCTACAGATACTGTTTATCGGGTATAGGCAGTTCTACTTATGAGGGCGGATACTCGCTTGTTGCATATGCCGAAGAAGGCGGGTTATCATTTATCTCGGTCGTTCTTGGTTCCGATGTTATCACACTTGAAGATGAGTCGACAGATATGCGCAATCTCTCCGAGTCCCGGCGCTTGTTTGAATGGGGATTTTCAAACTTCGCATGGCGCGACATCCTCAAGGAAAGCGATCTTGTAGACAAGGTCCCTGTTTTGCACGGATCGGGAGCGGATTTTGTTAATGCCCGCCCTGTTTCATCTGTGACACTGCTGCTTAGTAACGCGATTACAGATGAGTTGTTTACCAGGGATATAACGATTTTTTCGGAGGTAAACGATACTCCTCTTATCGCGCCTGTGAGTGCAGGCGATATACTTGGAGAAGTTAAAATCATATATGACGGCGTTGAGATCGCTACAGTTTTACTTGTCGCAAACACATCCATAGAGCTTCACGGATTTGAATACATCAGAAGACAGATAGTAGATATGCTGTCGACCGCTGCTGCCCGCTATATAATGATCATACTGGTCGTGCTGATACTTGCGTATGTAGCGCTGGTTGTCAGGTATAATGTGATTCGCGCAAGGCGGCTCCGCAGAATCAAAAACGCAAAAGAAGATCTTGTCCGGGAACGTCAGCAAAACTTTCGGGAGTGATATTATACGATGACCGGCGGCTGCCGCCATTCCTGACCCCCGCGGCGTTTCTCTTCATCCCGGTAAGCAAGTGCATAGAGATCAGTCGCTGCCGCTTCCAAATTAAATATTCTCCTTGCGTGATCTGAAAGTTTATAAACAGATGCCGGCTTAACTATGACCGGTAGCTCTGTTTTTTTTCTTGCCATTCCAAGGAGCTTCATTCCGATTGAGTCCATTGCAAGTATTCTTGCATAAGGCGGCGGTTTTCTGCTGTCTTCTGCTTTTATCCCCAAAACCGCGCACATCAGCAGTCTTCTCAGCCGCGACATCGTATACCGTTTTGTTTTTGCCTTCTCTAAAATTGAAGCGACTGTAGGCTCTGTAGCAGCGAATTTTTTAAATCTGTATTCCAGTCCGTCCGTCGCATATGGCAGCTCCGAATAGTCTTTTATTGCCCGCAAACGCGACAGTACAGCTGATTCGTTTCGTTTCATAAACACCGTACCGCGCCCCTCGGCAAAATCTTCCATACATACTGCTGCCGCGGCACCCGGCATAAATTCCAGAGGGATGCTGTCACGCACGAGTGTTTTTCGCAGAGCAGACGCCGAGTACCCTGTTTCACTGTCATGATCACCACCTGTTCTGTATACTGTCAGCGGATGTATAGCGGAACCGTATGATTCAAGCGCTTTTATGTACTCGATACCAAGCAGATTGTTCGGAGATTTAAAAACCCCGGATCGTTCCCCAAAAACAGTATCGGCAGCCTTTTGCTGCGCTGATGCATATGATAACCCCTTATCCAGCCACTCCTTTACAGACCGCTGCGCCTCTTCGGATCGCGCAGCGCGGGCGGCGTCACGAAGAATCCCAATGCTCCCGGACTCACTTCCAAATGACAGGAAATCACAAATCCCGAGTTTATCTAATATGTAAACGCCTGCTTTCGCAAATCCTTCAGCAGAAAGCAGCGCATAAGGAGCCGGAAGTTCAATAACGAGATTCACACCGCAAAGAACAGCCATTTTCGCTCGAGTGTGTTTGCAAAGTATCGCAAAATCTCCTCTTTGGACATAGTTCCCGCTCATTATACCTACAACGGCGCTTTCTTCCCCCAGCGCCTGCCGTGTTTTCTCGATATGCCCGGCATGCCCCAGATGGAACGGGTTATATTCACAAATTATCCCAACGGTGTTCATTGATTCCTCCTGTCCCGGCTGTTTAAATAGCGGTTGAAAAGTGTATGCATATGTATTACAATAGATATTAGTCCAATAATACTAAAATTTCAAGAAGGAACGGATAATAAAATGAACGTATTAGTTATCAATGCCGGAAGCTCATCTCTTAAGTATCAGCTTTTTGATACAAAAACCGAAGATATTCTAGCCAAAGGGCTTTGCGAACGAATCGGTATAGACGGTCACCTGAAGCACACACCGGTTTTGAATGGAAAACCGGTTTATGACAGCGACGTTCACCTGCCGACCCATGCGGAGGCGATAAGCATTGTTATTGAAAAGTTAACAAGCGAAGACTATGGCGTAGTAAACAGTCTTTCTGAAATAAACGCCGTCGGTCACCGCGCGGTACACGGCGGCAGGAAGTTTGTCGCAAGTGCTCTGATCGATGATGAAGTTATAAAAGCGCTCGAAGACTGCATACGTCTTGCGCCGCTGCACACTCCTGCGAACCTTATGGGTATCCGCGCTTGTCAGAAGGCAATGCCCGGTGTCCCGCAGGTCGCCGTTTTTGATACTGCGTTCCACCATACTATGCCGGAGCATGCGTACATATATCCTATACCATATAAGTATTACGAGGAGAACGATATTCGCCGCTACGGTTTCCACGGAACCTCACATCGTTATGTCTCAGCAAAAGCGATCGAACGTCTCGGAGGCAAAACGGAAGGCACCAAGATCATCACCTGCCACCTGGGCAACGGCTCTTCGCTTGCAGCCATCAAAGACGGTAAATGTCTAGACACAACAATGGGTGTGACCCCGCTGGAGGGCGTCCCGATGGGCACACGGTGCGGCAGCGTTGACCCGTCGCTTGTTGACGTTATAGCAGATATAGAAGGCACTGCGATCAAGGAAACTATGGACATTTTAAATAAGAAGTCCGGAGTGCTCGGTATAAGCGGTACCTCATCCGACTTTCGCGATCTGGAAGCAAGCGCCGGAGTAGATATCGACGACGGGAGTGTCGCCGGAAACACCAAAGCGGATAAACGCGCAAAACTTGCACTGGATGTTTTTAATTATCAAGTCGCGAAGTTTATAGGATCATATATGGCAGTTCTGGGCGGCCTTGACGCGCTTGTATTCACTGCCGGCATCGGCGAGAACTCACCACACACACGTAAAGGCATATGCGCGATACTCAACGGTCTCGGCATACGCATAAACGAAGAAGCAAACGCAGCCAGAGCCGCCGAACTTCTTGATATCACCGGAAAAGACTCGACCGTAAAAGTCTTCGTTATCCCAACAAACGAGGAACTTGTGATCGCGCGTGATACAGTGGAACTGGTAGGCAAATAACAGGTAATGACACTATACGAGAAATCACTAAAGATACTTGAGTTGCCGGAGATTCTGGCAATGCTGGCTAATGAATCCGTAAGTGAGACTGCCAAAGAGACAGCTCTTGTTTTGCATCCGGATGATGATATTCATGTAGTTAAAACAAATCTGGATGAGACATCCGCCGCGCGGAAAATGATGATCCTCAGGAGCAGCCCTTCATTTTCCGGTGTAAAGGACATACGGGGCATTCTTAAGCGCGCGGATATGGGGGGAATGCTGAATACCAGAGAGCTTCTGGATATAGCTGCGTTGTTGCGTACATCCGCGTCAGCTATATCATACTTCAAAAACGAAAAGGAGACGGAAGCTACAGCAATCGACTATCTTTTCTTGGCGCTTTATTCCAATAAATACCTTGAAGAAAAGATCAGAAACGCTATCATCTCGGAAGAGGAGATCTCTGACAACGCAAGCCGTGAGCTTGCCGATATACGCCGCCACATGCGCCTTGCCGGAGAGAAAATAAGGCAGGCTCTTAATAAGATCATCACCTCGCCTGCTTATTCGAAAGCGCTTCAGGAACCGATAATAACAATGCGTAATGACAGGTATGTAGTCCCGGTCAAAGCGGAGCATAAATCCTCCGTACCGGGGCTTGTTCATGACATATCGTCTTCGGGCGCGACTCAGTTCATCGAACCCATGACAGTAGTAAACATAAATAATGAACTGCGTGAGCTGGCTGCGAGAGAAAAGCAGGAGATAGAGCGCATTCTTATGGAACTGTCGGCAGACGCGGCATCGTACAGTGAAAATATCATCAATGATTTTAATATTCTGGCAAAGCTCGATTTCATTTTCGCAAAAGCAAAGCTGTCTTACAAGCTTGACGCTATAGAACCTGAGATATCGGAGGAGCTGCGTGTTAAGCTAAACAGTGCCCGTCATCCGCTGCTACAACAAAATTCAGCAGTGCCGATCGATATAAGACTTGGCGGTGAATTCAAAACACTGGTTATAACCGGTCCGAATACAGGCGGTAAAACAGTAACGCTAAAAACTCTTGGACTGCTTTGCTCGATGGCACAATGCGGATTGCATATCCCCGCGAAAGACGGTAGTGTAGTACCTGTGTTCGGAAGTATTTTTGCCGACATCGGCGATGAGCAGTCTATTGAGCAGTCACTTTCAACATTCTCTTCTCACATGACAAACATAGTGAGTATCCTAGATCAGTGTGAAGCGGACTCACTGCTGATGTTTGACGAACTGGGAGCAGGTACCGATCCCGTAGAAGGAGCAGCTCTCGCAATATCGATAATAGAACACGCCGGGAAACGCGGCTCCCTTATTGCTGCGACAACACATTACGCAGAATTAAAAAGTTATGCTGTGGTAACGCCCGGCGTATCAAACGCGTCTTGTGAATTTGATGTGGAAACACTTCGCCCTACCTATAAACTCATAACGGGAATACCGGGTAAATCGAACGCATTTGCCATCTCTAAACGCCTTGGACTGCCGGATAATGTTATTGAAGACGCAAGGAACCGTGTAAATACTGAAAACGCATCATTTGAGGATGCTCTCGCCAGCCTTGAGCAGACGCGCATTATTATGGAAGATGAAAGGTTGGAAGCAAAAAAAATGCTGCGGGACGCGGACGCGGACAGAAGGCAGGCCGAGGAACTAAAAAAACGTTTGGATAAGGAAAAAGGTAAAGCTACAGATATTGCCAAACGTGAGGCTTCGCGTATCCTTGACGATGCGCGGAGAACCGCAGATTCTGTGATCGGGGAGTTACAGGAGCTGCGCCGCAGAGCAGAAACCGAGAACAACTGGAAGAAACTCAATGAAGATAAAGCTGATATGTTCAGACGGATCAATGAAGCAAAAGACGCTGTAAACGAAACAACCGATGAGCAGGATGATGAACCGTACGGCAGAGCACCTGCGGCAGGCGATAAAGTCCGCTTACGCGGTATCGGAACGCTGGCGGATGTTATATCTATAAATGCGGATGGCGTCTTATCATTACAGGCGGGTATAATGAACATAACTGCGAATGTCGATGAGGTAGTTCTTGTAGAGAGTGATGTGCAGCCGGAGATACGGAAACAAATCGCCAAGTCAGAAGCAAAGCTGCGTGAAATGACGATAAAACCGGAGATCGACCTGCGCGGGATGCAAACAGACGAAGCTATTCCTGTCATTGAGAGGTTTATAGACAATGCCCGGATGGCAAAGCTCACTACGGTGACGATCATCCACGGCAAAGGCACAGGCGCGCTTCGTCAAGCAGTGCACAGGAATCTGAGACAGGAAAAAAACCATATAAAATCATTCCGCCTCGGACGTTATGGCGAAGGAGAAGACGGCGTAACGATAGTAGAGTTGTAAAAACTAATCTATTATTTACAAATGTATGCTATAAAATTGTAGATTTTTTAGTATTGACGTAAATGCAAGTATTTGATAGAGTATACATTGAATTATCAGTAGCAGAACTGAGGAGGAACACAAATGTACGAGAAAAAGGCTACGATTATGAAGCAGGTCGGTCTGCATGCGAGACCAGCCACATTTCTTATCCAAAAAGCCAATGAGTACAGAAGCAGTATTTGGATCGAAAAAGATGAACGCAGGGTCAATGCAAAAAGCCTGTTGGGCGTACTTTCTCTCGGTGTCGCGCAGGGAGCCACGATCAGCATCATCGCGGATGGTCCGGACGAGGTCGCTGCGGTAGACACATTGTGCGAGCTTATCAATTCAGATTTTGAAGAATAATCCGCTTTAAACCGCAAAAAACAGGGGTAACATCTGCCCCTGTTTTTGCGTGGTTTATTACTCCAAAGAGAAAACTATTGAGCAGTCTCCTCATAAATGGATACACATTTCCGGTCGCGGCCCATTCGCTCATAACGTACCTTCCCGCTTCTTAAAGCAAAAAGTGTATCGTCGCTTCCTTTCCCTACATTGATGCCCGGGTGTATCTTAGTCCCGCGCTGCCGGACAAGTATGTTTCCGGCAAGGACAAACTGACCATCCGCCCGTTTGGCACCAAGGCGTTTTGATTTACTGTCGCGTCCGTTTTTGGTTGAACCCATTCCTTTTTTATGTGCCATGCTTCTACTCCTCCGCTTTCTGGGCTTTAACAGCGATCTTGCTGATCTGCAGCTTTGTGTATGGCTGTCTGTGTCCCTGCTTTCTGCGGTATCCTTTTCTTCTGTTCATTTTAAATACGATGATTTTTTTTGATTTGCCGTTTTTTATGACTTTGGCGGTAACGGATGCACCTTTTATATACGGGGAACCGATCACCGGGTTTTCTTCGTTCAGTATGGCAAGGACCTTATCGAACTTTACTTTTTTTTCTGCTTCCGCTTCAAGTCTTTCGATAAAAATCTCATCGCCTTCTTTGACCCGGTACTGTTTCCCGCCGGTCTCGAATATGGCGTGTATCATGCGTGTGTCTCCTCAAACTAAATCAAGACTCGCTCTTGGGGCGGAGTAAAAAACTCACTTATGCTGAGCCCGTTTAAAGCGGCCACAATAGAATAGCACTCACAATGGTAAAAGTCAAGTTTTATATTTTGTTTATCTGTCTTTTAAGTACAACCGGCTAAATAACGCAGCATCATCCCAGAGGAAAAACCAACTCAGGATACAAGTCCGCGATGTGACGCGTCGCGGTGGTTACATCGTCAAAACCGCCATTGGCGTCTACACCGTTGGATGTCCACGGCATAGCGCCCTGCCATCCGTTTTTTATAAGACCTGAAAAATCCTCAACCAATGTGGAACCGGCGGAACCTTTTGCTGAAAATTCTGCAAGTATCGCCGGTCTGCCGGCTTCAAGATTCCATCCGCCTTGATTGCGCGGGCGTGTTGGCGTTGAAATAAAAGGAATGCCATACCACTGCCCCACCCAGTCATAATAATGTGTAGACCAGAAGTCGAGCCGCGCGTTTTCATTCGCGTAGATGCGTTGTAAAAAGGCGTCCGAAACTTTATTCCCCTCATAACCCGAACCGTCGGCATTATACTTCGGGAACGCCATTCCTACTGTAACAAGGACCGGGCTGTTCTCACGGATAGCCGCAGCGTTGCGCGCGAAAAACCGCGATATATCCTCCCAGGCAAGTTGACCGCATTCCCCATTCTCATGCACCCAGTCCGGTTCATTCATCAAATCTATGCTCCATAGGTATGGATTATCCTTATAACGCTCAAGAAACGGGAGTGTATAGTGCTTGATGTACGAGTCGACGGTTTCATCAGACATCATCATGTTGCGCCAGTTCTCAGCTTGCTTGCTTTTAAAATGGTCAAACGAAAGAAATGTAGCCATTATATAAATTTTTTGCCTCTCGGCGGTCGTAAAAAACATATCCAGATCTGCCCAGTGTTTATCTGAAACCCCGCTTACCATACCATTTTTGTCGATGATTACCGCATTTTGATCATTATTACAATTGATCCATACACGCGACGCGTTTACACCGTTTTCCCGAAGCTCTTTAAAATGTCCGTCCCACCACTCGTCATTATATCTGCCGCCAAAGTCGTTCCAGTTATCCCATGGTGTATTTACCCCGTTTATCCAGATCGGCTTATCTCTGTCTACTGTAAAAGTACCGTCGTTGATGGTAATACGATACCGCTCTTTTTCATTTATTTCACCTGTCGGGTTACCGGAAGAAGGTTCAGATCCGGGCTTATGTACAGTATCCGGTCTTGAAGCTTGCGCTACCTGTGTTGGTTCTATGAGATTATGATACCCGTTAGTATTATCGCTGCCGCAAGCGTACAGCATGGACCCGGACGCGGTCATCACCAGTACAGCAACCATTAACAGACTCCTTGATCTTTTTTTGATTCTCATATACCTGTAACTCCATGATCATATGATATTATTTTTTTATAATAATCCAGTGTACGGAACTGCCTGTCCAAATGAGCAAGCAGATATCCTTCCGAAACTACAGTGAGCTCACGCAGAGCTTCATCTCCAAGCGTAAAGGAGAACAATTTTTTTGCGTCGCAGTTGATTATATACCTCACAGCGCTCAGAGCTCCCCTGCTTAGTGTGATATCCTCCGGCGGCCCGCAATCAATACAATTGATCGTACCGCCTGCAACATCAACAAAGGCATGCTCCGGATCGTTATGTCCGCAATCGGCGCAATGCTCGACCAGCGGAGCAAATCCGGAGTCCGCCATGAGACGCAACTCAAACACCGGCTTCACAAACCCGGGTGTTTTCAGCTTCTCGCTGAGCGCATAAAGCGCATTTAAACATAATGGCAGCAACGCGGGGTTCGGGCAGTCTTCATCCGCTATCGCCTCTGTCAGCTCCGCGATGTAAGCGCCAAGCGCAAGCAGCGTGATATCGTCCCTAAGACCGAGGAACTGCTCAACGCTCCGCGCTTCAGTCAGCGTCCACCTGTCTTTTCTTGACACCAGTGTCATTTCAGAAAAAACAAGAAGCTGCGTGACCGCGGCAAGCTTACTGTTCTTACGATGCGCGCCGTGTGCCGACACTGTCAGCTTACCATCGCTCCCTGTAAGCACCGTCAGTATTTTACTTGAATCCTTGTATGTGACTTCACGAAGCACTATACCGGAAGTGTTTATGTACATTATTTTGTGTAACCGAAGTTCCTCATCATCATTTTACTGTCGCGCCAGTTTTCTTTTACCTTTACCCATGTTTGCAAATAGACTTTTACGCCCATGAAACGTTCTATATCCTCACGCGCGTACTGCCCGATTTTTTTGAGCATCGCTCCTTTTTTACCAATGATCATACCCTTGTGACTTGTCTTCTCACAATAGATAGTCGCGTCGATGTCAATCAGGACAGCTTCATCGTTTTCATCTCCCTCACGCTCCGTGAACTTTGTGATTTCAACGGCTGTGCCATGCGGAATCTCTTTATCCAGACAGATAAGCAGTTTTTCGCGGATTATCTCCGCAATTATCTGCTTTTCCGGCTGGTCAGTCGTTATACCGTCAGGGAAAAGTTGCGGTCCTTTTTTTGCGTATTTTTCCAAAACCTCAAGCAGCTCGGGAATACCATCGCCTTTTTTCGCGGATACCGGTACGATAGCGTCAAAGCTGAACCGTTCCGAGTAGCGTTGGATTATAGGCAGCGCAAGTTCAAAGCTTATTGTATCGATTTTATTTATTACAAGCACAGAAGGTACTCCTGATTTACTTATGTGCTCAATCAGCATCTCCTCCTGTGTACCTATATTATCCACAGGCTCAACAAGCAGCGCTACCGCGTCGACGTCTGCTATGCTCTCTTTTACCACTCCTACCATATATTCCCCGAGCCTTGTTTTTGCCTTGTGGAATCCGGGTGTATCCAGCAGGATCATTTGCGTATCACCGTGAGTAAATATGCCGTAGATCCTGTTGCGGGTTGTCTGCGGTTTTGGAGAAACAATAGCGATCTTATCACCGGTCAGTATATTCGTCAGTGTAGATTTACCTACGTTTGCTCTCCCCGCAATTGTGATCATTGCTGTTTTAAGTGTCATGACTCAAGGTAACCCATTTCATTCATTATTTTTTTTTCCCGCAGATGCATGAGCTGCTCATCCGATTTTTCCGAATGAGCATATCCAAGCAGATGGAGCACCGAATGTACTATCATAAGAGATGTCTCATACTCATATGTCCGCTTGTACTCACCTGCCTGTTTTCTTATACGTTCGGTAGAAATTATGATATCCCCGAGCGGCAATACACCCGTATCCTCATCTATCTCAAAATCATCGCAGCCGTTCCAGCCGGATTTTTTAAACAATTGCATCGGGAACGACAGTACATCAGTAGCTCTGTCATGTCCTCTGAAGTCTTTATTGTATTTACGAATGCCTTTGTCATCTGTTAAAAGCACGTTGACCGCGCATGGAATATCAACTTTCTCAAACTGAAGCACATTTATTATTGCCTGCTTTATCAGATCTCTGTATGTATTATCCGGTTTTTCGCCTCCGCTGCTGCGGGCGGATAATTTATGCTTTATCTTATTACTTCCAACCATATCCTAACGCCTTTACACTTTATTCTTTACCTGCACGGGGTTTCTTATCGCGTTTATCATACGCGTCGATGATCCGTGATACAAGCTCGTGACGGACAACATCCTTGGATGTCAGCTTACATATCGCTATATCCTGCACATCCTGCAAAACACGCATAGCGTCTCGAAGCCCGCTTGTTTTGTCCGGCGGTAGATCTATTTGTGTAATATCACCTGTTATAACTATCTTTGATCCAAAACCGAGGCGGGTCAGGAACATCTTCATTTGCTCCCGGGAAGTGTTCTGAGCTTCGTCAAGTATTATGAAGGAATCATCAAGAGTCCTTCCTCGCATATAAGCGAGCGGTGCGACTTCGATGTTTCCGCGTTCCAGGTATTTATGATAAGTCTCGGGCCCCAGAAGTTCAAAAAGCGCGTCATATAGAGGGCGCAGGTAAGGATCGACCTTGCTTTGCAAGTCTCCGGGCAGAAAACCGAGGCGTTCTCCTGCTTCGACCGCAGGACGTGTCAATATTATCCTGTTCACTGATTTTATTCGAAACGCCGCGACAGCTGCCGCAACAGCAAGATATGTTTTTCCTGTTCCGGCGGGGCCGATCGAAAGGGTCACTGTATTGGATGATATAGCATCGATATACTTCTTTTGCCCGAGTGTTTTCGCTTTGATGGGTTTCCCTTTTGCCGATATGCATATCACATCGCCGGATAAACTCCCGAGTTTGTCATCCTGCCCGTCTTTTACCAGACTTAAAATATATCTTACATTACGGGAATCTATCGGTTCACCCTTTGCCGCAAGGATCAAAAGTCCGTTGATAGCGCGCTCGGCGTATTGAATATTCTCCTCGCCGCCGGTCAGGTGCAGCTCCGAGTTTCTGTCAGTGATCTTTACACCGAGCTCATCCTCAATCAGTCTTAGGTTTTCATCAAATGAGCCGAACACACTTATGATGTTTTCCAGTCTGTCTACGCTCATTGTTTTTTCATTCATATTTTGAAGCTCCTTATCTGTCGGAATCACTCCTGATGAGTATACCATATAATCTCACGCGAAACTATTTATTTATTGTATGCAGGTAATTATTGTGCTAGAATACATCTTGTCGAGAGGTATTTCAAACAGCTGTCAAACGGAAGGGATTATCTTTGAAAAACCGGAAAAGCACAATAAAAAAAGTGACGCTTTATCTGCTTGCGGTCGTTATGGTGACCTCAATAGCGGTTTGTGAGTTTCTTCCCGGTGACTTCTTTGCGCCGGATACGGAGGACCCTGTCATCGCAGAGCCTCCTCCTCCGCCACCGACGACTGAACCTCAGCCACCACCGACTGAGCCTCCTCCGACAACTGAGTCTCCTCCGGCGACTGAACCTCCTCCGGTGACCGAAGATCCGTCCGAGCCTGAACCTGAACCGCCTCCTCATCCCGCGACACTTTTTTTCCCGGGTGCGGTCGAGGGGACAGACCCTATGAACACCGCTTTCAGATATGATTACGATATAATGGTAAACGGTGAGATCGTTTCCGACTACACGCGATCTGATCCCATTGATTTTGGTATGGATCATGAGTATACGAACGTACAGGGAGTTACAACATTCCGCGGAAACAACTTCCGGAGCAGCGCTGCCTGGGGTAATGTAAATGTTAGAAACGAAACACTTACAACCAAGTGGCAGATCAACATCGACGGACTTCAGGGCTGGACCGGCGCAGGCTGGACAGGGCAACCCGTGATCGTACGCTGGCGTAACGACATTCGTCAGATTATGAATATTTATCCTGAAAAAAAGGCTAAAGAGGATCTTGTGGAAGTCATATACGGCACTATGGACGGGATAATCCGTTTTCTGGATCTGGACGACGGAAAACCGACCCGTGCTCCGATCAATACCTTCTCCCCGATCAAAGGAGCAGTTATGATCGACCCGCGGGGACTCCCCCTGCTGTATGTCGGACAGGGTGTTTTCACCGGTCACCCTCTGGGACACAGGATATATTCTCTGATCGATTATGAAGTCCTGCATTTCACAAACGGGCTGGACTCATTCCGCTACCGTACATGGCGGTCGTTTGACGGAAATCCGCTGGTTTGCGCGGCTTCCGACACAATGGTTCTCCCTGGTGAGAACGGCATACTGTATACAGTCAAATTAAATACCCGCTTTAATATACGGGCAGGTACGATCTCATTGGACCCCGAGGTAGTTAAGTTCCGGTATAAGACGCCGCTGAGTCGTGTGCTTGGTATCGAATCGTCCGTAGTCGGCTTTTCGCATTATGCGTTCTTCACCGATAACTCGGGTCTTGTATCATGTGTAGACCTGAACACAATGACTCCAGTGTGGATACAGCACTGTACGGACGACACTGACAGCACGCCGCTTTTTGATATTGAAGAAGACGGCGGTTTCAGTTTGTACACAGCTTGCGAGGTAGATTTACGCAATCGCGCAGATCTGGCATATATCCGGAAGTTGAACGCAATTACGGGCGAGATACTTTGGGAACACTCATATCGCTGTGCGTTTGACGATCATGTCAATGGTGGCGTCCTTGCCAGCCCGATACTCGGCAAAGGTGATATAGACGGCGGAATCATCTTCTTTGTAGCAAAGACTATTACAGGTAAAGGCGGAGGAGTACTTGTAAATCTCGACAAGGCAACCGGTGAGGTTATCTGGGAGACCTGGTTCCGAAGTTACGGTTGGAGCTCGCCTGTTGACGTTTATACAGAATCCGGCAAGAGCTATATCATCGTATGCGACGCGTCGGGAAATGTTCATTTGGTTGAAGGACGGACAGGAAAGGTGCTCAGATCAATAAATATCAGAGGTAATGTTGAAGCTTCTCCGGCAATATTCGAAAATAAGATCGTTGTGGGTACACGCGCACAGGTCATCTTTTGTATAGAGATCGGATAAGGATCAAGCTTTTAACTTATTTATCAGTTCCTCGTCCGGCACTGCTAGTATCGTTTTCTGCTCTGTATATATCACCATACCGGGTCGCCCTCCGGGCAGTTTTTTTACGTGCCTGACAAGCGTATAGTCTACCGGAACCTTACCGCCGGAACGCGCTGCTGAGTAGTAAGCTGCGATCACAGCTGCTTCGAACATTGATTTTTCATCGGGCTGCCTGCCCTCGCATGACAGTATCACATGAGCACCGTGTATCTTTTGCGTATGAAACCAAACATCTGTTTTTAAAGCGGTTTTCATTGTCAACCTGTCGTTTTGTATATTATTTTTGCCGGCGTATATTTTCATTCCTGTTGAAGACATGAAATACATCGGTGCGGATTCCGGAGGGAGATTCTTTTTTTGTGCCCTGATATAACCGGTTTGCATCAGTTCACCGCGAATCTCGTTGATTTCCTGCTCTGTCGAAACGCGCTCAAGCTGCTCTGCAACACTTTCAAGGTAAGCAAGCTCGTTCTCCCCTTGTTTTATTTGCCCGGTAAGGTGCAAAGCGGCATTTTTTGACTTCGTGTAAGCTTTATAGTATCTTTCAGCATTCTGCTGCGGCGACTTTAGCGGGTCAAGCTTTATTTCTCTGGTTTTTTCATCTTCAGAGTAGAAATCCTGTACGGTTAAGATATTTAGCCCTTTTTGCATAATGTGCAGGTTCGCGGTAATTAAATCTCCGCATTCGCGCAGATACTCTCTCTTACTTGTTTCTTCAAGCTCGGATCTTTGTGAGGTAAGCTTCCGTATCAACCTGTCACGCGCATTACACACAGTTTTATTAGTCACCGAAGCCCGCTGACGGATATGTTGCTGCTGTGCCGCGCGTGTATAATATTCATCCAGCAGACATGAAAAGCTTTCTTCCTGCTTTGTTATATAAGCATCTTCGTACTGCATGATATGCGTGTATGAAAACTCCCGCGGTGTATTATCCTTGCCGCAAAGCAGCCACGGTTCATATATGCCTGATTTAACCTTTTTTGTAAGCTTAAAAAACTCTTCCTGTAAAGCGTCACAGTTGTCTTTAACAGCACTTACGCGAATATCGGTCACACCGTACGCGCGCCAACTGATCTCACGGCAAATAAGCGGTGATAACGCTGTAAATACTGACAACAGCCATTTGTCGGCAGTCTCCTCCGGCTTATCCCTGACGGTATTCTCAACCAGTTTGCGCCATTTATCGTCAGTAATACTGAGAGGATCATGCTTGCCCTCTTGCGGCGGAGGACGTCTGTATAAAAGTCCGGGCAGGATAATGCGTTTATCGTTGAGATCTCCCCCTATACGCCGCAGACAATCTATTATTATGCCATCATTGTCTATAAGCAACACGTTTGACATGCGTCCTATCAGTTCTATTATCAGACTCTTATTTTTAATCTCCCCCATGGCGGTTGATGTTTCCAGCTCCAGTTCCAATACTCGTTCGGAAGGCGGCTGTTTGATTCCCAGTATCTTTGCCCCGGCGATATGTTTCCTGAGCAGCATACAGAACATCGGAGGTGACTTCGGGTTTTCGAATTTATAAGTCGTCAGATGCACACGCATGTCGTTTGAACCCGCTGATATAAGCAGCCTGCCCGGCTGTTCTCCCCCGCCTCTCATTGTCAGGAGGATCACATCACGTTCCGGCTGCTGTATCTTATCTATTTTCATTCCCTTGATACGTTCTGTCAGTTCCTCCCTGACCGCTGCAAGGCATATCGCGTCAAGCGGCATTGTCACTTGTCCTCCATGATGATCATAAAAAGAGCTTCCAGCCTGTCTGTTTTTCCACTCAGGTACAAATAACCGAAAAGCGTTTCCAAACCTGTCGCTGCGTGATATTCGGAAACAGATGAGCCTCGCGGTACAGAGTTTACATGTGTATTTCGTCCGCGTTTGAATATCAAATGCTCATCTTCATCAAAATGAGGCAGTAAACTTTCCGCTGCAACAGCCTGTGCTTTTGCCGACACGATCTCTACAGCGTTGTTATGGAGTTTTTTTGCTGTTGTTGTTCCGCTTGTGTACAGCCATGTCCGTACCATCAGTTCAAAAACAGCGTCTCCCACATGCGCTAATGCCAGTACCGGCGCTTCACGAAGTTCAGATTCCAGTTTCGGTTTTAAACAGTTGCTCAACTATTTTCCTCTTTGCTTTATTTTCTTAAGTTACTTACTGATATATTCAAAACATTCGCCATGATCAGAATCAATGCGCATGTGTACAACCATATCATCAGTATAATAAACGACGCAAGCGATCCGTATAATATCTCATATCTTATTGAAACTGTGATCATTTGTGAAAAAATAACGCTGGCTGCGACAAGAATAACTGAAGCGGCAAGCGCGCCCGGCAGACGTGACAAACGTTTTGTCTGTTTTGGCGCGGATACCATATAAACCCCGTAGATCACTCCGAACAGCAGCAGAAACAGGATAATAAACCGTATCCATGTCCAAAGGCCGGTTATCTCTGTCACATCCAGATATGTATTCAGTAAATGCATCAGCCATTCACCCGACAGGATCACCAGTGCGGAGCAATATATAACCGCAAGAAATACGATTGAAAATAAAAAGCTGATGAGCCATCCTTTGATCCCCGAAAAGCGCATTTTTCCTTGTATCTCTCCCATTATTCCGGTAAAAGAGCGGAACGCCGCGGATGATGATGTCAGCATAGCTGTCAGACCTATGGTAAACATCAACTCGGATCTGTTCCCCCCGATGTAGCTCAGGTAATCAGAAATTGCCGCATACGTTGCATCAGGAATAACGCCTTCAAGTAACGCAAACGCGTCTGTATCCTGTACATTCAGACTTCCGAGGATAATGCTCATACATATAAGAAAAGGAAAAATCGAAATAGTGAGAGAGTAAGCCAGTGCCGCCGCGCTGCGTGCGACATGGTTCTTTATAAACACCTCCGCCATTTCCTTTAATACCCGTGCTGCACGCACCATACAAAACACCACTTTACATTAGTACGGCGAAGAACGGTTAAACGCTCTTCGCCGCTCATGATTATAATAAGCACTTTATTTTGAGTTGAATATTTTAAATATCTGATCAAAAGGATCGTCATCTGCCGGAGGCGGCGCCGGTGCAGGAGCTGGTGGTGCGGCGGTGGCTGCTGCTGCCGGAACCTCCACCTCAGCATTAAGCGCTGCGTCTACTTTTTTGGAAATGTACGCATCTGAAAATACCTCAGGATTACGAGCGCTGAGACCGCTCGACAGTCCGGGTGTGTCGTCAAACCTTGTTGCAATAACGATTACCCTGATCTCATCCTCCATATCTTCATCCCAATCCGCGCCGAAGATGATATTAGCGTCAGGATGTGCTGCTTCTTTTACCAGATTTGCGGCGGTTTCGACGTCATCAAGGTCTATGTCCAATGAGCCGGTGATATTCACCAGAACCCCGCGTGCGCCTTCGATAGACGTCTCCATCAGCGGACTGGTTACAGCGGCACGCGCTGCTTCTTCCGCTTTACCTTTTCCGATAGCATGCCCCACTCCCATATGCGCGAATCCCGCGTCTTTCATTATCGTTGTGACATCTGCAAAGTCGAGGTTTATAAATCCGATTTTTTTAATAAGCTCTGATATGCTTATAACAGCTTGCTTTAGTACATCGTCTGCGATTTGGAATGCGTTTGCGAATGTAAGCTTTTGCTCGGAAACAGCTTTTAACCTGTCGTTTGGAATAACCAGGAGTGAATCGACCTTGCTGAGCAGGTTTTTTATACCTTCCTCGGCCTGCTCCATCCTGCGTCTTCCTTCAAAACTGAAAGGCTTCGTGACAACGCCGACTGTCAGAGCGCTTGCTTCACGGGCTATATCGGCAACTATGGGCGATGCTCCGGTACCCGTACCTCCACCCATACCGCAGGCAATAAATACCATGTCTGAGTCTTCCAGTGCCTTTGCTATGTTGTTCCGGCTCTCCTCAGCTGCTTTTTTACCGATCTCCGGGCTTGAACCGGCGCCCTGACCCATAGTCAGTTTTTCGCCGATTTGCACTTTGGAATTTGCGTTTGAAACAGAAAGAGCGGGTTTGTCAGTATTTATAGCGATGAACTCAACACCCTGTGTTCCGGCGGAGACCATACTGTTGACAACGTTATTTCCAGCGCCGCCTATCCCTGCTACTTTAATGACAACTACATTGTCAGGAGCGCTTTCAATCGTTACCGCCATGTTTTCTTCCTCCCGTATATTATATTCCATTTGCAGTTGAGTAAACTGTGTCATTTTTCTCCTACAAAATCTATCGTATCAGAAATCTGCATACCACCTGCAATATTATACTTTTTTTCGTCTGAGGTCAATAGTTTTTCACCAAATAATTGCCAAATAGTTACAGATAGTTTCCAATTCGTATCAATACATTAGTTACTTGGAGCAAATTTCACTTCGCCGGACGGGTCTGACATGATGATGTCTCCGGCGATGTTCGGGTATTTACTTTCCAATTCCGGTATACCTCCGGGCAGCTGGCTCAATTTCTGTCTTACATTGCTCGGTCCGCCGATTATGACCCTGTACATGTCCAAATATCCAAAATGTATATTGTTGATGTTGGAAACATCCAGATATGAAACGTCATGCCGGAGACCTTCCTTTTCGATCGCGGTTAAAACATCCTGCATGTACTGAAGCCTCATCTCAGCACCCCGTTCTGCTCTTAGAGGGTTACCCTCAATAACTTCGTCAAGCGCGACCCCGCGAACTTCTATCAGTCCTTCCGGTTTTTCAGTCCCTCTCTTTAGAGTTCTGCCGGTCGAATCTATTATCAAAGTATCTCCGAAGAACGCGATCGTCGCTATCGGACTGCTCTCAGTCACTTCTATGCGCAGGGTGTCAGGCGGTTTGCGTGTGATTTTTACGTCATTAATGATCGGCATCGTCGTAAGGATCTTTCGTTCGGCTGTTGCTATATTGATAAACAATAGGTTATCACCTGTTGATATACCGCATGCTTCTATGATTTCAGCCGGGGTATACACCGACGCACCCTCAACATCGATCTCTATTATTCTCAGAAAAGCACTTATCCCGACAACAGCCATCAATGCGATCAGGAGGACACCTGTCAGTATGTAGATAAAAGCAATCCTGCCCTGCTGTAATCTTCTCCCGACCATAATATTAATCTCCCCCCGCTGAATTAATATCTGCGATGATGATGTCTGCTATCCTCGATGCAGCATCGGCTACCGCTAGAGATTTTTGGTTTTGAATCATTTTTTCAAGCTTCTCTGTGTCCTTTAGAAGCGTCGTAACTTCATTATAAAGTAATTCTCCGGTACAATCCTTTTCCCGCAGCATTAAAGCACCTCCGGCTTTTTGCAACTGCTCCGCATTAACATCCTGATGGTTGTCCGCAACATACGGTGAAGGTACAAGTATTGCCGGTTTTCCCATAGCGGTAAGTTCGGCGATGGTGGAAGCACCTGCCCGGCAGATCAATATATCCGCAGCTTTCATGACCGATGGCATGTCGTCGATGTACTCCCTGAGATCCGCATACGCAGATCCTGTTTCCGATACACCGTGCTTTTTTAAACGTCTGAGCATATCCTCCATGCCGCCTTTACCGGTCGCATGTACGTGAAAAAAACTTTTATTTTCTATATTCATTTTGATGAATTCAGTCATCAACTCGTTCATTCTCCGCGCACCTAATGAGCCCCAGAAGGAGACTACAACCGGTTTTTCCTTAGTTGATCCGTTTTCTGCTGTATCATTTTCTGTCAGGAATCCGTCTCTAAGCGGTGTTCCGGTAAAGATTACGCGTGAGGGGTGTTTATATTGCTCCTCCAGCCCTGGAAATGTTACCATTATCTTATCTGCAAATGCGCTCAACATTTTCACAGCAAGTCCGGGATGTGCGTTCGGCTCATGTACAAATGTCGGTATTCCTTTTTTCGAAGCTTTTCTCATCACCGGATAACAGATATATCCACCCGTACCTATAACTGCGTCAGGTTTTAATCTTCGCAGGAGATTCGCGGATTCGAAACTTGCTGTCGCCAGATTTTTTACTGTTTTCAGATTATAAACCACAGCGTCCGGTGAAAAGCCGCGCTTTAGTCCGCTCATCTTTATATTGACTAAATGGAATCCCGCTTTTGGAACAAGTCTTTTTTCCAGTTCTCTGCCGGAACCGACAAATAATATTTTACAGTCCGGTATACGGGAACGCATTTCTGCGGCTATTCCCAGTGCGGGGTTTATATGTCCGGCAGTTCCTCCGCATACAAATAGAAATGTCATTCGTATGACCATCCTTTTCTATCATCTTTTATCGCGTCCGGTTTTGTCAAAGGTATCTCACGCGAGACAGCAAGGATAATTCCAATTTGCACCAGTTGTATCCACAGAGCAGTACCGCCGTAACTGAAGAACGGAAGAGATATCCCTGTCGCAGGCAGCAAGTTCGTTACCACGGCAACGTTGAGGAATACCTGGATCGCCAGTAAACTGGTTATACCGATCACTATAAGCGAGCTGTACTTATCATTGGCATGGATCGCCAGCCAGTAACCGCGAATTATCAATAATACAAAAAGCATAATTATAAGCATCGCGCCTATAAAGCCCAGTTCTTCACATATTATCGCGAAAATATAGTCATTATGCTCTTCAGGCAGGTACAGATGCTTTTGTCTGCTCTGTCCGAGTCCAAGCCCGAGGAGCCCTCCTGA
>Ga0123356_10000460_pt1 | contig 45572 bp, 32 predicted proteins | sample TergutEmb28metaG_2_FD_92546 | JGI IMG/M metagenome (GOLD analysis project Ga0123356, IMG submission 92546) | Embiratermes neotenicus P3 segment gut microbial communities from Petit-Saut dam, French Guiana - Emb289 P3 | ecosystem: Host-associated > Arthropoda: Insects > Digestive system > Gut ...
CAAGCCCCGTCGTCCACCCCAATTAATTGTAGGAGAGAGATTTTCGACGGGCTGAGATATCTCGATTTTTACTATTTTTCTCTATTTATTGCGTTTATGACAACTCATTAAGACTCTGACTTGTACGTTTACCGCCTTTTGTCATTATTTTGTTGAATTTACTCGTGGCTTTGTTAAAATTGGACATAAATTTAGACTTTGTTGGACATGTCACGAAAGGCTAACAATGAGTAAAGAAGTAGAAACAGTAGAAACTGACCCTCAGGAAACAAGCAATGACACTACGAGCGACGATGGCAACGTAGAAGCAGCGGAAAAGCCCAAGAAAAAGAGCAAAGCACGTCTCATTATCTTGGTTCTCGTGATTGTGGTGGCATTAATGTTTGCCACTGGAGGCGTAGTGTATGCTACCCAGCACAGCAATCCTGATTTTTGCGATGCAGTGTGTCACTCGCCTATGAGCCCTTATGTTACCAGCTTTAAGGAGGGTATCTCGGTCAATGAACTTCAGACCGATTTGGAAATCCCCTTGCTGGTGACCGTGCACAGGGATAGCGATGAAGCTGTTGTTTGTGTTGACTGTCACACTGACGGGCTTGATGTCACTATAGCGGAGGGCTTTTCTTGGCTTACCAAGAGTTATCCCACTCCACTTAATCCGCTGGTGATGACCGTCAAGGATCCTGATGGTGCCAACCAGAGAAGCGGTGTTACCACCTGCCTGAGCGGTGGCTGTCATGAGGGCCTCTTGACACTTGATGACCTTAAGCAGAGCACAGCGCATCTTGAGCGCAATGTGCATGATTCGCACTTGGGAGATCAAGATTGCAGTTCTTGTCACCAAATGCATCAACAGAGCCTTGTGTCTTGCACCCAGTGTCACGGAGAAACCAGTAGAGATGGCTGGCTTACCTTTACCGAGCGTTCAAGGCAAATCAAAGAGTTGGAAGCTCTTAACGCCGCTTAGGGCAAAGCGCGCGAGCGCATCATAACAATTCAGGGAGTGTCATTTTGAGCCCAGGTTTAACCGGAAGCTTGGAATGGCACTCTTTTTACTCTGTGGCAATGATGGTGCCGCCGCCCAGAACAGACTGCCCATCGTAGAATACCAAGGCCTGCCCTGGCGCAAGATCATGCTGCTCCTCATCAAATACTACCAAAGCAGTATGATCATCCCGCAAATGCACTATTGCCTTATGCTCTCTTCCCCTATAGCGATGCCTTGCATCAATCGTTTGACCTTCCAAATCCAGAGCGTCACAGAAAAGATTTACCTTGGCAATGTATGCTCTGCTCTTACCAAGCGCCTCTTTATGTGCTACAACTACCTGTGCTGTTGAGGCGTTAATACCTGCCACATAGTACGCTTTAGGCCCCGCTATTGCCAGGCCGCGGCGTTGCCCTATGGTGTAACGATGAACACCCTTGTGCTCACCAACTACGGCACCACCGGTGGTTACGATAAAACCACCACCACTTGGAGGCAGCTTCTGATCTTTTTGCTGCAGATAAGCCTCAATAAACTCATAGTAGTTGCCCTTTGGGACAAAGCAAATATCTTGGCTCTCTGGCTTTTGAGCATTGGCAAATCCGTGGGCTTGTGCATATGTGCGTATCTCTTCCTTCGTATGGTCTCCCAGGGGTAGCCTGAGCTGCTTAAGCTGCTCTTTTTTAAGTCCGTAGAGCACATAGCTTTGATCCTTGTGATTATCCACCGCCTTAAGCAATCTGTTATCAAGAATACGAGCATAGTGGCCAGTGGCCAGTACTTCGTAGCCCTCTTGTAAAGCCCAGCGCATGAGGATGCCAAATTTGACCTCTTGATTGCAGAAGATGCAAGGGTTGGGGGTAGAGCCTCCAAGATACCCTGCCACAAAAGGCTCAACAACCAACTGAGTAAACTCGCGGCTGACGTCTACATAGTGATGAGGAATGCCCAGTGTTTTGCAGACCTCTTGCGCTTCAACAGTAGCAGGAACGATGGCTGCATCCCCTTCATTGGAAGCAAAGCCTTGCATTTGCACAAGCGTTTCGTCAAAAAGACCCAGTGTAGCGCCAGCGCAATCGTATCCAGCTTCTATCATGAAAGCAGCGGCCACCGAGCTGTCCACTCCCCCACTCATGGCAATCAAAGCGCGTGACTTTTCCATTCCTATTGCTTTTTTCCTAAAAAGGAGTGTGCAGAAGGTAGTCCGTAGGCCTCCTTGGCAGATGTCACAGCGTCGAGGATTGCTTGCTCAACGGCTAGAGCCGCCAACATGCCCACTACGTTTTGTTCTGCGGGCACCTTGCCCGTTGCCAACGCAAAGAGTGCATCGCCGTCAAAGGAAGTGTGCGCAGGATAGATCGTGCGCGCAAGCCCATCATGAGCCATGCTCACAGCGCGCAGTGCTTTGGCCTTGCAAAGGGTGGCATTGGTAATAACGACCCCGATGGTAGTGTTGGTACGCGCTGCAGTAGCCTGCTTGCCCAACTCTTTTTGGGGGCATAAGAGGTCTGGCAACACTTCCGTTGGCTCTGCAATCACCTGAACACCGTCTTGCTCTATACGCGCTCCAGCCAAAAACCTGTTGTTTACACGATCAAAGACGTTGCCGAGGCTATTTACCGCCACAACTGCACTTACCAGCAAGTCATTGACCTGAGTGCTTGCAATACCAACTCCGCCCTTCATGGCTGAGTAAGAACCCAGAAATCTTCCAACACTGGCACCAGTGCCAGCGCCTACATTGCCCGTTGACTGTATGCACTCTGAGGCAGAAGCAGCGGCAGCGTAACCCATACTTGCATCTGGCCTGATGGTTGCACTACCTACGTCCAAGTCGAAGAGTGAAGCTCCCACCACAATAGGTACCACGGCTTGCCCAAAGGAAAACCCGTGGCTCTTCTCTTCAAGATACTGCATGACACCACTTGCAGCGTCAAGCCCAAAAGCGCTTCCGCCACTGATGAGCACTGCATGTACCTGCTCTACCAGGTTTTCAGGAGCCAGAAGATCTGTTTCTCTGGTTGCAGGAGCTCCCCCTCGCACGGCCACAGATCCCACAGCACCATCAGGGCAGAGCACCACCGTACACCCCGTTGCGGCCACCTTGTTGCTTTGATGACCAAGCAGTACTCCCTGGGGCAAAATGGCAGAACTTCCGCGTTTGATCGTAGGCATTAGCTTCTAACCGAGCTGCTGGATCCGCTCAAAAGGGCAGATGCCATGGCCATAATAGTGGTGAGTTCGTTCTTGTTAAGCTGACTCATAGACAGAGGGCCAGAAGACTTTCCTGGATCAGCTGAGCCGGGTATGGTCATCTCCATATATAGATTGTCATGCCAGCTCCCGAGCTTGTACCCGCTCTTATTCATGATTGCCAGTTCTTTAAAGCCAAAGTGCCGATGTAAGGCCACACTGGCATCATTGGGAATAGTAATGACTGCATAGAGATTGCAAAAGCCTTGAATCTTGAGTACCTGAAACAAGGCGGTATAAAGTGCGGTAGCTATGCCCCTGCCTTGAAACTGAGGGTCAATATAAATAGCGAGATTTGCGTTCCAATTATAAGCCTCGTGGGGCTTGAATTTGTATGCATAGGCAAACCCTACGACCTCGCCCTTGATGCAACACACAAGATATGGATGATGCTTCTTAACATCAAGCATGGTCTTAGCCACTTGCTCTGGGGTGGGTACTTTTGAAGTGAGAGTAAGCGATGTATTGGCCACATAGGGAGCATAAATCTCCAAAATACGGCGGGCGTCCTCTATTTCTGCAAGACGAATCTCAGCGTTTTGCACAAACCCTCCTTTGTCCGTTTGAACAGGTACTCATTTTACCCTATTCTGCATAACCAAAGCGCTTGATCTGATGGGCATCCTTGCGCCAGTTTTTGCGTACCTTTACTCGCAGATCCAAGTAGACGCTTGCGCTGAGGAGATGCTCTAAATCCTTGCGTGCTTCGGTGCCGATGACCTTGATCTTGGATCCCCCCTTGCCCACTATCATCCCTTTTTGGCTATCGCGTTCAACGTAGATTATGGCTTCTATGCTGTAGTGGTTTCGCTGCTCTACATAGGAGATCTCTTCAACTTGAACACCTACTGCATGGGGCAACTCATCAAAGGTCGAAGTAAGGATTTTTTCTCTAACGAATTCTGCCACGAGCACCTCAAGGGGCTGGTCGGTATTGCTGTCTCTGGAAAACCAGGCGGGGCCCATAGGCAGCAGTTCCATGCAAGTGCTGATAAATTCTTGTACTCCTCTTCCTTCCAACGCACTGGTAAGCAGTGTGTCAACAAAGTCATAGGCTAAATGAGCAGACTTCACCTGCGCCTCCACCTGCGCAGAGCTTGCTAATGAAGTCTTTGTGATAACCAGTATTGTTTTGACTCGAGCAAGCTCCAGTTGCTGCAATACCCAGCGATCTCCCTTGCCAAAGGGCTGCGATGCATCAAGAGCAAAGGCAACAACATCCACGTCTTCAAATGCTTTGAGGGCAGACCGATTGAGTTCTTCTCCTAGAGCATCATATGGCTTGTGCATGCCCGGGGTATCGACCAGGATAAGCTGCGCAGTAGGCATGTTGAGGATGGCTCTAAAGCGGTGTCGCGTGGTTTGTGGGGTATTAGAGGTAATTGCAAGCTTTTGCCCCAATGCAGCATTTATCAGGGTGGATTTACCAGCATTGGGACGTCCCACCAAGGCAACAAATCCACTTCTAAAACCTTGCTTTATCTCGTTATCCATAGTCCCTCCATCTCTTTGCTCTTTTAAATGCTCACCAAGCTCTGTCAGCTGCGTGAACAAGGCTTGTTTTTGACTTGCGCTTAAACCTCTTCTTAGCCCCAAATCCTCAGGGCAGCAGATATAAAGAGGAAGGAGCCGCCCACTGCGGCACCGATGGCAGCTACCAGTACGGCGGCGGCAGTTGCATCCTTGGCATACTTGGCCAGCGGGTGAATCTCAGGACTAGCCAAGTCAACAAAGGCTTCGAGCGCAGAATTAATGAGCTCAAGCACAAGTACCATTACAATAAAGAGGATGATGAGCGCCCACTCTACCGGCTCGAGCCTGAGCAATGCGGAGGTAACCAGGGCAAGTAGCGCTACTATCAGCTCAACCCTAAAGCTTAGCTCGCTTTTAATAGTGTTTACAACGCCTTCTAAAGCGTATTTAAAAGCGCTGGCCACACTGGCCTTCTTCCTACTTTCCTTCATTGAGACCTCCATTGATTGAGAAGTTCATTTTCGCGCTGCTCCATGATTGTTGCCTCTGCGTCATCAAGGTGATCATACCCCCTCAGGTGCAAAATGCCGTGAGTGAGCATCAGCGCCATCTCATCAGGAAAGCCCGTAGTAAACTCCTCAGCATGCTGCCTTGCTACAGATGGACACACAATGACATCTCCCAGGAGCTCGTCGTCATTTTCGAAGGCAAGTACATCTGTAGGGCGGTCTATTCCTCTGTACTTCTTGTTGAGTGCGTGCATCTCCGCATGCCCAACCAGCGAAATAGAAAGCTCAACATCATCATTTACCTGCTCTTGTTGGAGCACAAAGGCTGCCAGTGCCTGATACTCATCGACCGGCAGCTCCTCACCACTCCTGTTATCCACGGTGATAATCATGAAAGCTGAAGCTTCTGTTGACGTGAGGATTCTGCTGCGTCATAGGCCGTTACGATACGCTGCACCAGTGAGTGACGCACAACATCCTTGCCGGTGAGCTCCACAAAGGCAATGTCTTTGACTCCCTCAAGTACCGCGCGTACCGCCTTGAGGCCGCTTGCGCGCTCGGGCAGATCCATCTGGGTAATGTCGCCAGTTACCACCATACGAGATGAAAAACCAAGTCGTGTAAGAAACATCTTCATCTGGTCTGGCGTGGTGTTTTGCGCCTCATCTAAAATGATGAAGCTGTCATTGAGCGTGCGACCTCGCATATAGGCAAGAGGGGCAATCTCTATAATGCCCTGCTCAATCATCTGGTGGCCACTCTCTCGATCGGTCATATCAAAGAGTGCATCGTAGAGCGGGCGAATGTAGGGATCTATCTTCTCGGTGAGGGTGCCCGGCAAAAAGCCCAGGCTTTCTCCTGCTTCAACCACTGGCCGTGTGAGTATGACACGGCCAACCTCCTTGTTCTTAAGCGCAGCAACAGCCATGGCCATGGCTAAATAGGTCTTGCCCGTGCCAGCAGGGCCAATGCTAAAGGTTACCGTATTGCTGCGGATGGCATCGACATAGCGCTTTTGTCCCGCAGTTTTAGCACGTATTGACTTACCGCGATAGGTAAGAAGAATGTCTTCTCGCAAAGCCGCAGGCGCCAGCTCACCGCCGCGTGTAAGGTCAATGATGGTAGTGAGGGTCTCAAGGGTGAGCTCTTCGCCCGTCTCAGCCAGCTTGATAATGTCAGTAAACAAGGTAGTGAGCATTTGCACTTCCATTGCGTTTCCGAGTAGTTTGACTTGATCTCCACGCACAGTAATCCTTGCCTCAAACTGTTCTTCGATATGCCTGAGGAAAGAGTCGTTTACTCCGGTAACGCGCGTACCGTCTATGCCGGGAGGAATGGTAATGCTAACCTGCGATTGCTCCACGGATGCTCCTAACACGTTTGGCCAGTAAATTCATCGTGCACATATCCTACTAGTTTAACCAAAGATAGACTACCGCGTTGCATGTTTTCTTTGACTCGCACAGGATAATAGCTCTCAGATCTTCCGATTTGAGAGTTCTCAAATAAAACGAGCTCTGTGCTGCCTATACGGGCTTGAGCATCGCTCAGCCTCAGCTCATTGGCTACTTTGCTGAGAGTTTTTGCCCTCAAGGCCATGTGCCGGGCGTCTACCTGGTGAGGTAAATCAGCAGCCGTAGTGCGAGGACGTCGCGAATACCTGAAGACATGCATGCGAGCAAAACCAATCTTTTGGCAGAGTTTTATCGTTTGCTCAAAGTCTTGAGTTGTCTCTCCAGGAAAACCAACCATAACATCGGTACTCATGGCTATGTGCGGCAAAGCATGCTTGATTTCTGCAGTTCTCAGTTCAAAGTGACGAGCATCGTAACGTCTTTTCATGGCTGCCAGCACCTTGTTTGAGCCCGACTGCAAGGGGATATGCAGATGCGCGCAGATGCGTCCTTCGGATGCAACCATAAGATCAATGAGTCCGTCCGATATGCTGGGGAGCTCTATTGACGAAAGGCGCAATCGATGAAAGCTGCCTAGTTTAAGCGCTTCCTTAAGCAGATGCTCAAGCGCACGGTGATCGTCTTGGTAGCTACCTAAATCGATTCCCGTTAACACTATCTCTTGCGCACCAGCCTTGACGAGTATCGCAAGCTCTTTGAGCACGTGCTCTAAGGGCTCCGAACAGGCAGGCCCACGTGCCTGGGGCACCACACAGTAACTGCATGCATGATTACAGCCATCCTGCACCTTGACCTGAGCTCGTGTGTTAAAGCCCTCGCCCGCCCTCAAGTCAGTACCGTCTTCCTGAGCAGCCTCAAGCTCTAGTAACTTAAGTGCCTCTAGCAAGGCTGCTTGCTTGCCTGCAATGACCTTATGCTTGCCAGATATGCCTTCAAACTGCTCTGGATCAGTCGTAGCCCCACAGCCACAAACGATGACAGTGGCATCACGTGCAGTGCGCAAAGAGCGCCTGAGCGCCTTACGCGACTTGGCATCCGCCTCTCCAGTAACCGTACAAGTGTTAATCAAAACCACGTTGGCCTCTGCCAGGCTGCCGTGACGTGCACCAGAGGCCAGCAACCGTGCAGCCATGCTGTCTGCATCTACCCTATTGACCTTGCAGCCCAGATTAATAATGTGAAAGCATTTCTTTAGCTCTTGTGTCACATTTCTTGATTCTCTACGAAAGCACTTCTTTTATTCTTTGCGAGACAGTCTTTTTACTGGCAACATCATCTCCAAACTCTTCGGCTAACTCTTCTAGCAGCTCTTGTTGATGCTTGGTGAGCGACCTAGGCACGATAACTGTTACATGCACAAAGATATCGCCGCGACTCTCTTTTTTAAACACAGGCAGGCCTTTATTGCGCACTCGCACGGTCTGGTCGTTTTGGCAACCAGATGGCACCTTGATCTCTACTTTTTCTGCGGGCATTATGCCATCAATATAGAGCGTGGCACCGAGAGCTGCTTGTGTGATGGAGATGTCAACTCTGGTATGAAGGTTGTCGCCCTCTCGTTTAAGACGTGTATGCTGATCTACTCTCACGGTGACGATAAGGTCTCCAGCGCTGGCTCCTTGGATACCAGCTTCGCCATAACCCTTTAGTCTCAGCTGCTGACCATCACGAATCCCATGAGGCACTTCAATGGAGATGTGTTGACGATCGGGCAGCCTGCCTTGACCCTCACAGTCTGCGCATGGTTTATCTATGGTTTTGCCCGTACCGCTGCAGGTGTCACAAACCGTCTGGGTTTGCATGTCGCCAAGAAAAGTGTGTTGTACAGTTACAACGCGTCCACTTCCTTTGCAGCGGCTGCACTCAACAAAGCAGCCTCCTTCGCCTACACCAGTGCCTTTACAGCTGTCACAGGGAGCAAGGCGGTCATACACCAGCTCTTTTTTAACACCCGTGGCCACCTCTTCAAGCGTGAGTCTGAGCCCCACGCCCATGTCGCGCCCTTCTTTGCGCATGGTTCGTCCAGGCGTAGCGCCACCAAAAAAAGTGGAGAAGAGATCGCCCATGCCAAATCCTCCACTAAAAAGGTCGCCTATATCCACATAGGAGTAGCCACCGCTGGCGCCAGATACTTTTCCGAAGCGGTCGAACTGTGCCCTTTTGTTTGAGTCGCTCAAAACATCGTAGGCTTCATTGAGCTCCTTGAACTTTTCTTCTGCGTCCTGAGACTTGTTGACATCGGGATGAAGTTCACGTGCCTTTTTATAAAAGGCCTTCTTTATCTCGCTGTCGGTTGCTTCGCGCGTAACGCCCAGTATTTCATAGTAATTAGTTGACAAACACGGTCCTTCCCTCAAACTACATCTTTATTTACTCATATCGTTCATCATGCCGGTCTTTCAAGGTTCTTAACAAGACTGCTGATGGAACTGATAGCCCAAGCGTAATCCATGCGAGTAGGCCCAAAGAGAGCCACCACGCCGTAGTTCTTAGCTGATTTGGCAGCGGATTTGTTGTTTTTTTGCTCTCCGAGCAAGCAGGTACAGTCAAAACGCATAGCAACCAGCGAAAACTCGTAGAGCTGCGTATCTTTGTGCTCAGAGCCTATTTTTATGTGGAGATAATCAGCACTGACTATCTCTTCAAAGATGGTCATCAGGCTCCCGTGGCTTTCGAGTAGCTGCATGATGGGAAGCACCGCACTGGCCTCTGCAAATTCAGGCTGCGTGAGCAGGAGTGGTAAACCACGATGAATGATTGAGTTAGACAGCTGTGGTGCCCAAAACACCATGAGGCTCTTATTTTGCTCAGCAAAGAACCTCAAAACATCAGGAACAAGCGCGAGTTTATCTGATGCTGCGGCAATGGATGCTAACAGAGGCTTGGTTGCCTGACTTTGCCAGGCTCCTACAGTGTTATTGCCCGCACCCTCTCGAACAATGCTACGATGGGCTATTGCGCCATAAAGCTGAGGGTGGAGTAAAAGACTGTTGACAAACGTACGGTAACCCGACGTGGTTGGCATACGTCCTGCCGAAGTATGCGGCGACACAACGTAGCCCTGGTTTTCCAGCCAGCTCAGTTCGTTTCTTATCGTCGCCGCAGAGAGCAAGGGTACATAGTGCTGCGCCAAGGTTGATGACGCAACAGGATGTGCGCTGACCACATACTCTTGTATCAACGACTGCAAAATGGTATTTTTTCTCTCGGTTAGCAAGATGCTTTAACTGGTTTCATAAGTGGCCTGCTTGTTTTCAAAGTAAATGGTAACAGTATGCGCCGCAGAGCCTGGAACTATATTTGAATCGTAACTCAATCGTCAAAAGAAAGGGGTGCATATGGGGCACATTTGGGCATCCTATATGAATGCAAGTAGCTTATACCAGGCTCCAGATGCGAGCATAGAGCTCATTACCCATAAGCCAGCCCCTATTTGTTGGCTGATATCTGCCTTGGCTATAGCTTATTAAGCCCAGCTCTTGCAGGTCAACAAAAAGTTGTGGGGCGCTTGGAAGCAACAAGCTGGCTTTACAGAGCAGCTCTTTACTGACTCCCTGCTTCATCCTCATTGCTAACAGAAGATCTTCTGCCAGGGCTTCCTCTGGCGAGAGAAGTTCTGGCTCCTCATCGCTTGTGTAACGCAACCTGGATCCGTCGTGGAGCATTTTCATGCTTGCAGCTCCTTTGCCAAGACCCAGATAGGGGGCGCCTGTCCAGTAGCAGGTATTGTGCCTGCTTTCGTAACCTGGCTTTGCGTAGGAGGCCACTTCGTATCGCAGGTAGCCTTGTGACTCAAGAAAAGAAGCTGCGATCTCCATAAAGTCCGCCTGGAAGTCTTCGTTGAGCTCGGTGTTCTCATATGACACCTGCCCTGCACGCGCTGCCTGCTCTGCAAACTTGGTTCCTTCTTCGAGTTGCAAGGGGTAAATGCTGATATGCTCAAGATCATGAGAGAGTGCCTGGCTCAAAGTATGGTTCCACGAGTCTATGGTTTGTCCAGGTAAGCCGCACATGAGATCAATGCTTATGTTTTGAAAGCGCCCTCGTGCCTTTTTGATGACCCTATGAGCTTGTGAGGAGGTGTGTATGCGCCCCAGGGCAGACAGCTCACTATCAATAAAACTCTGTACTCCGAGAGAGAGTCGATTGACCCCCAAGGCAAAGAGGTCGTTGATCATTGGTGTTGTGAGAGACTCAGGGTTTGCCTCCAGCGTATACTCTTCTACGTTTTCTATCTTAATATTCAACGACAAAAGATATGCCAACTCCACCAGCCGTGCTTGACCCACAAAACTGGGGGTACCGCCTCCAATATAGAGGGTACGAATCTGAGCCAACTCACCCTTCTTTGCCCAGCTACGGATTTGGCTGCAAAGTGATTCTATATACTCGCTCATTGTTGAATCGTTTGACGCTACTGTCTTTGTCTCAAAGTTACAATAAGCACAGCGACTCTTACAGAAGGGTATGTGAATATACAGTGCCTCGTACACCTGCCCTCTTCACCTTCTACTCGCCTCGTCCAGTATTACAAGGTAGTCCTCAAGGCTGACTGCCGTCTGAACAGCCTTGCGTATTTTGAGAGCCTCAGGGCTCCCCTTAAAATACCATGCCAGGTGCTTGCGCATCCATACAAGCTTGCGAGGCTCGAATTCATAGAGACCTACCGTATGCTCTCTTGCCACTTCTGCAATTTCTATGATGCTCGGCTTGTGGCCAGAAAATATCCATGGATTTCCACGAGCTCCCCGAGCAGCGAGTACAGCGTTAACACCCAAGCTCCAGTACTCCTGGATGTCGTCTTGAGTACACACATCGCCGCTTGCAAATATCGGAATCTCAAGGTGCCTAACGAGAGCCCCTGCAATATCTTTGCGCGCCCTGCCTGTGTAGAATTGCTCAGCTGTTCTGCCATGTATGGTAATAGCCTGGGCACCACTGGCCACCATATCCTCGGCAAAGCTTAGCGTGCGAATGTCGTTTGATTTGCAAACCAGACGCATCTTTACCGTCACGGGAAGAACAACCGCCGAGCTTACCTCGGTCACTATCGAGGCTGCCAGTTTTGGTTTTTGCAATAATGCAGCTCCGCTGCCTGTGGAAGTTACCTTACGTGCTGGGCACCCCATATTGATATCTATCAATGCCAGATCATCTTTGAGCCTGAGAGCAAGCTTGTGCGCCTCAGCAGCCATAATCTGAGGATCATCACCAAATAGTTGGACTGCATACGGCTTATCTCCTTGCAAGGCGGTAATCATTTCTTGTGTCTTGAGATTGCCATATGCCAAGCCCTTGGCGCTAATCATCTCGGTATAAGTAATCCCCGCACCAAGGCGCCTGCAAATTGCTCTGAATACTGGGTCGTTAACCCCTGCCATGGGTGCGAGGAGCAGTTGAGAGTTGAGGGATGCGAGTGAGGAATGAAGGTTTGTCGCAGCGCTTGATTGTGACATGATGCTATCTTAGTAAGTCTGATTATTCATCAAGCTTGAGTAATGCCATGAAGGCTTCCTGCGGTACGTCTATACTCCCTATGCTCTTCATGCGCTTTTTACCGGCTTTTTGTTTTTCCAGTAGTTTGCGTTTACGGCTGATGTCGCCTCCGTAGCACTTGGCTAAAACGTCCTTGCGACGAGCCTTTACCGTGGTGCGAGCCAGTATTCTTCCGCCTATGGCCGCCTGAATAGGTACCTCAAAGAGCTGCCTTGGTATGATCTCCTTGAGCTTTATAGCCAAAGCATTGCCTCGCTCATAGGCTTTATCCTTATGGAGAATGAAAGAAAGGGCGTCAACTGGCTTGCCTGCCAACAGTATGTCGAGCTTAACGAGCTCGGAGCTGCGGTACTCACTAAACTCATAGTCTAAAGAGGCGTAGCCGCGGGTTCTGCTCTTAAGCTGATCAAAATAATCTAAAACAAGCTCGCTTAAGGGAATCTCCCACTTCATCTCCACCGTGTTTTCTGAGAGATAGACCATGGTCTTAAAAATACCTCGCCTGGATACTGAGAGATCCATAACTGCACCTACATAATCTGGGGGAATCAAAACGGTGGCAGTAAGATAGGGTTCTTCAATATGCTCAATGGTACTGGCGTCTGGCATGTCTTGGGGCGTGTGGATAACAAGCTTTTCTCCCTTGGTGGTATAGACGTGATATTCAACGCTGGGTGCAGTTGCCACTAAATCGAGGTCAAATTCTCGCTCCAGTCGCTCCTTGACTACCTCCATATGCAGCAGTCCTAAAAAGCCCACCCTGAAACCAAAGCCAAGTGCATGGCTTGTTTCGGGCTCATATATCAAAGCGGGGTCATTGAGCGCAAGTTTTTCGAGCGCATCGCGCAGCCCCTCGTATTGGTCGCCATCAACAGGAAAGATTCCCGAAAAAACCATGGGTTTGACCTCTCGGTATCCTGTGATTGGGGTTTCTACGCCACCTTTGTTTGAGGTAACCGTGTCACCCACCTTGACATCACGAGGATCCTTTAGGCCTGTAATCAGATAGCCGACTTCTCCAACGGTAAGCTCGCTCACGGGCGTATTAGCGGGGCGACGAACGCCCACCTCCTCCACCTGAGTTTGCACCTTGGTGGCCATTAAAAGAATTTGATCGCCTTTAGAAAGCACGCCGTCGATAATACGCACAAGAGCCACTACGCCTCGGTAAGAGTCGTAATAGGAGTCAAATATGAGTGCCTTGAGGGGCGCTTCATGATTTCCTTTGGGAGCTGGTACCCTCTTAACAACTGCTTCGAGGACTTCATGAATGCCCTCTCCCGTCTTGGCAGATATGGGGAGGGCATGATCGGCCAGTATTGCCAGACCTTCCTCTATCTCACCTTTAACACGTTCTACATCTGCGGCGGGTAGGTCGATCTTATTTATGACCGGAATGATTTCCAGGTCTGCATTCATGGCCATGTTTGCATTGGCAATGGTCTGCGCCTCGACCCCCTGAGAGGCATCCACCACAAGAATGGCGCCTTCGCAGGCCGCCAAGCTTCGACTGACTTCATAGGTAAAGTCGACATGCCCAGGAGTATCAATCAGATTGAGTTGGTAGGAATTTCCATCGTCTGCCTGGTATAGCACGCGCACCGCTTGCGACTTTATAGTGATACCACGCTCTCGTTCAATGTCCATTGAGTCAAGAACCTGATCGACCATATCTCTCTCGGAGACCGTGTCGGTTAGCTGCAGCACACGGTCTGCCAAGGTAGATTTACCATGGTCAATATGGGCAATGATAGAAAAATTGCGTATGAGGGAGCTGTCCACGCTCTTATTTAGAAGTCTCCTCGTCAGAAGCGGCTTCCTCAGAAGTTTCGTCATCAGAGTTCTCCTCAGCGGAAACCTCTTCGTCTACCTCTTCAGCAGCTTCCTCAGCAGGAGCTTCTTGCGCTGCCTCTTGGTCAGCTTCTTCGGCGGTTGCCTCCTCTGCTGCCTCTTCTTCGGCAGCCTCTTCAGCAGGCGCCTCTTCGGCAGCTTCCTCTACAGGGGCTTCTTCGGCAGCTTCCTCAACGGCAGCCTCCTCAGCTGGTGCTTCTTCGGCAGCCTCTTCAATGGGCGCTTCTTCTGCAACAGTCTCCTCTACAGCCTCTGCTACAGGTGCTTCCTCAGGGGCTTCATCTACAAGGGCTTCCTCAACGAGTTTCTCTTCAGCAGCTTCCTCGCCAGCAGCTTCCTCGGCAGGAGCTTCTTCTGCGAGTTCTACTTCAGCAGCTTCCTCGGCAGGAGCCTCTTCTACAAGAGCTTCCTCAGTAGGTGCTTCTTCGGCAGCTTCCTCAGTGGGCTCTTCCTCCACAGCTTCTTCAGCAGGTGCTTCCTCAACGGACGCTTCCACTACAGCATCTGCAGCAAGTTCTTCTTCAGCAGGAATCTCCTCGGCAGCTTCTACGGCTGGCGCTTCTTCAGTTACTACCTCAACGGCAGATTCTTCTGCAGGAGCCTCTTCGGCAGAAGCTTCCTCGGCGGCCTCTTCAGCCACTGCGTCATCAGCAGCTTCGTTGCTTGCCTCGATTGCAGCAGCTTCGCCAGCCAGCTCTGCGGCGTAGGCACGCTCGGCAGCTTCGCTTAGCATGCCCTCTTCGTCCACACCCTCTTCTGATTCGCCATCGCCGCTACGCTTGCGCGTCTTAACTGGCTTAAGCATGGCAGGATCTGGCTCGGACACCTCAATATCTATACCCAATGTTTCTGCGGCTTGCTTCATAGAAAGCGAGACCCTGCGACGGTCTGGATCTATGTCAATGACCTTTACATGTACAGAATCGCCTACACGAACAACTTGCCCGGGAGCAATAATATGCTTATGAGCCATCTCGGAAATATGTGCTAGACCTTCAATGCTTTCTCCCAACTCCACAAAGGCACCAAAGCTCACCAGCTTTGTGACCTTGCCTTCGAGAATAGAGTTAATGGGATAATTCTTGACCATCGCTCTCCACGGGTCTTCGGTAGTCTGTTTAAGACCCAACGAGATACGCTCACGGTTCAAATCTACTTCGAGAACTTCTACTTCTACCTCGTCACCAACCTTAACAACCTCAGTGGGGTGATTCACATGGCTCCAGGAAAGCTCCGAAATATGCACCAGCCCGTCAATGCCGCCCAGGTCAACAAAAGCACCAAAATCTACGATAGACGATACATTACCCTTAAGGCGCATGCCTTTGGTAAGTTTTTCCAGGATTTCTGAGCGCTCATTTTTGCGCCCTTCCTCAAGGACTACGCGTCGAGAGAGCACCACATTATTGCGATTGCGATCCATCTCTATGATGCGAGCTTCAATGCTTTCTCCCGTAAAGGACTCAAGATCCTTAACGCGACGTAGGTCAACGAGCGAGGCTGGTAAAAAGCCCCTGAGCCCAATGTCTACGATCAAGCCGCCTTTGACAACCTCTATGACCTCACCAATGACCGGCTCACCAGCGTTGAACTTTTCTTCAATGTCTATCCAGGCACGCTCATATTCTGCACGCTTGCGAGAGAGGATCAATCGACCGTCTTTGTCTTCTTTTTGTAAAACGAGTGCTTCAATCTTCTCTTCCATAGACACAATCTCGGAAGGTTCTGCATCTTTGCGGATAGACAGCTCGCGAGCTGGGATAACACCTTCAGATTTAAACCCTATGTCCAAAAGGACTTCATCATGCTCAATTTTGACTACGGTGCCGGTTACCAGGTCGCCTTCATCAAAGTCGGTTATAGTGTTGTCAATCAGGTCATTGAATTTTTCGTCATCAATATCTCCCAAATCGATGACATCGGGATTTTGAATCTCACTCAAGGGTAGCCCCTTTCATATCGGGGCCCGCTTTTCCATGTTACGCGGTCTATCGAAAAGAACATGTATCCGGGGCCATTGCATACGTCTGCCAAATTATTTTGTCAGACCACTCATTATATTGATTTGCCTTGTTTTCCACAACCTTTACTGGCAATTATTATGTCAATCGTCCGCAGCAGGCTCACTAGTCACACATCTGTCGTCCTGTCGCGTTATGCGCAGCAAAATGTTGCAAGACCTACTACAGGTCTGTCTATAATGCTAGCAGACCCTGCGGCCTTGTCCTGCGCGTTAGAGCGCAGCACGAATGTTGCAGGAACCGCTCTTCGAGCGAACGCGACAGGGTGACATGAGGGTATAGGATGAGTTGGACAGTAACCGCAGTAGGTTACTAAACATACCCTGTTTGGATAGGCTTCATGCACTCTTTGATATCAATGCTCTTGTCTCTGTTTACAATTGGCGCCCTCAAGCCTGTCCTATCTCATTTCTTTGTGGGCAGTGTGTATGGCTATTACCAAGCTGTCAAGCACACGCATGTTTCCGGGGGAGTCTGACATTATGGCAACAAGGTATGGTCTGCCGTGAGCCCAGACAACTCCGGCGTCGCTGGCAGAGCGTAGGCCATTCATGCCAATCCAGCCTGCCTTGGTGTTGACGTAAAAGGAGTCGCCATAGTTGTAGCGTATGACCGAATTATTGGAAGACGTAAACCACGACTGCGCAATAGAGCTGTTGATTGCACTGCTTTCAAAGTAGGTGTAGGTTCTGAGCCAGAGTTTTGCGAGGTTACGGGTTGAGTAATGAGCATAGTCATAGTCAGCAATGGACGTGGGAACTCCTGCCTGACTGCACCAGGTTCTCATAGGGTCGGCTCCAAAGGCGCGCCTCAAGGCACTATAGCCTTCATTGCTGGAATGTCTAACCGATGACTCCATGGTGGAGCGCCAGCTCGCTACTGAAGAAGGCACCAAGGCAGCAACACTGGCAACATAAGGACCCTTGACAGTGCTGGCTCCATAAAACACTTGATCAGGGTTAAAGGCCACTCCCCTCCCGGTGCGCAAGTCAACCATGATAAAACCTACGCTATAACCACGTGACTGAACAGAGCTGACGGCACCCTGCAGTTGGTTGCGTGTGCCTTGACTCAGCGTAAATCCTCCAAAGGTGCTGATACTGCGTATTCCACTGGCGGAGTTTAAGGCGCTGAGTATAGACACCGACTCTCGGTATGCTCCACTGGTTGATCCAGGCGCAGATGCTCCTTTGAGTGTAAAAGCAAGCTCAAAGGCTTCTAGTCGTAAGCCAATCGTAGCGGTGCCTGCATTGGCACCATTTCTTGCCCAGCCCATCCACCCCATATTTTGGCAATGAGCGCGATAGTAAACATCATATTGGCTCGCAAGCTCACCGGTGAGCCTTATCCGGATAGCCTCGATTTGTTTTTTGCCATTTTCTATACCTGCTACTGAGTCTGAGGAAACCCAGCCTTGCCATCCATCAGTGGATACATGGGCACTGTACTGTATAGAGCCACTCAGGCCACCTGAATTTTCTATCTTGAGCTTGAACGCCTGCATGGCGAGCGACTGGCCAACTGTCCCAATAACAGAACGCCCCATTGCCTTAGGAAGCCAGCCAGTTTGGGCAACCTCGGCCTGAGCAGAATAACTAATAGTCAAACAGGGCGTTGCTGTTGAGCCCGGAGCAGCACCTCTGCCTGGAATGCCGCCGTTTGACACAAGGATTATCTGAATAGCTTCAATTCGGCCTGAAAGACCAATGGCACCCGCTGTCTGACCATTTTTTGCCCAACTGAGCCATCCCCTGCCGGACATGTGAACGCGGTAATATATATCAAAGCTATTAGCTATTGCACTGCCGTCAGAGAGCTTGATCTCGATAGCTTCCATAGCGCGTGACTGACCCGTTGTTCCGGTCATACGACCATCACGGCTCCAGTCTTGCCACCCTATGCCAGCACACCTTGCACGGTACAGAATGGAGCCATCATACGTTGGATGATCGAGGTTAATTCTTAGAGCCTCAACTCTTCGAGCCTGCCCCGTGGTTCCAGACGTGGCTCTGTCGGCAACACGAGCTTGCCACCCTATCCCCTGCACATGGCTTTGATAGGTCAGGATTTTTGAGTGAAAGGCCGTTTTGCTCTCAGAAAAACCACCAAAGGGCTGCCCCTTGGCTAGCAATCGTATCTCAAGTGCCTCCATACGCAGGCCGAATGTGCTGGTTCCAGCTGGCTCCCCATTGCTAGCCCAACCAAGCCAGCCATAGCTGGCTACATGGGTTCGGTAATAGATGTCATACTGGCTTGCAAGGTCTCCGGTGAGCTTAATCTGAATAGCCTCAATACGCAGGCTTCGTCCAGTAGTGCCTGCGATACTGCCGTCTTTGACCCACCCCTGCCAGCCGATGCTTTGTACATGGGTGCGGTAGCTGACTCCACCGCGCATGCGATCAACTTCGACCTTTATGCCTTCGAGCCTGAGGCTTCGTCCGGTGGTTCCAGCCAGTTTATTCCGTTCCACCCAGGTTTGCCATCCAACACTTTGTACATGAGCCTGATACCTCAAGGTGGGAAGCGCCAGTGGCGCAATATATTCTTGGCCCAAAGAAAGTGGCTGAATGCCCTCCTCGGCACTCGCAGACGATGGTTTGTGTGAGTTTTGGGAGCTGTTCTCAGTTGCAACAGATAGGCGCTGACTATCAGAGGGCCTGGTAGCCTGAGGGTCGTTAACGGGGGTTTTTTCTACCTCAGTAGCTCCACTGGTATCCTTTGCCCTCTGTGCCTCATTCATCTCACTGCTGGCTACGTCTTCTTCATCAGTGCCCGTAGCTCCAAAGGTATCGGATGCCCCCTCATCTTCATCTGCGCTAGCCTCGCCTGCTTCATCAGTATCGGCGGCATCTTGGAGTGGGTCATCGCTAATGCTGGGCACTTCAGCTTGGTTGGTGTCTTCAGCCGGTTCTGTTAGCTGCGTTTCGCCTGTAGTAAAGGCAAGCTCATAAGCCCAGGCAGCTTGATACTGGGTAAAGGGAATTAAGCTCACGCAGAGTAGCAGGCTCATTGCAGCTACACTAAGCTTTTTTAAGTCAGAGTTGCTCACTCGCACGTATTTCATTCGTTGCCCCTGGGTAGATAACATTTTGGCGATTATACCAAAGATTCCTTACTGTGTTTTGGGATTCTTCGGTTGTCGAGGGAGACGAGGACGGAGGACAACTCTTGTGGCAGGTCATCTGTAAACTCCATGGCTTCTTTGGAAACGGGATGCTCGAAGTTTAGTTGCCAGGAATGCAAGAATTGTCTTTCAAGACCCATTTGCGCAGCAGGTTTCGTACGTCCGTAGACTGCATCTCCTACACAGGGGTGGCCAATGTATTCCATATGTACGCGTATTTGATGAGTGCGCCCGGTGTGGAGTTTGCACTCGATATAGGTGTAGCCGTCATCGTGTGCCTGTGCTTCAAAACGATCGAGTACGGCAAAAGTGGTTATTGCCTCTCTGGAAGAAGGGCCATCGTCTATTACCATGCGGATACGTTCATAATTGCCACGAGCAATGGGAGCGTCCACCAAGCCGGTTTCTGGGGCTATGTAGCCGTGAACCAGTGCCTGGTATCGCCTCACAATGTTACGACTCCTGATGCCCTCTTGTAACTTGAGACCAGCCTGCTGATTCTTGGCTGCCAACATGAGGCCAGAGGTGTCCTTGTCGAGCCGGTGCACTATGCCCGGGCGATCATCTCCTTGTAGTATCGCAAGATTTTCGTACCCATAACGATGTATCAGTGCATTGACAAGGGTTCCCTCTTCATGCCCACGTGTAGGATGCACCACCATGCCGGCTTTTTTAGATATCACCATGAGGTACTCGTCCTCATAGCGAATGTCAAGGGCTACATACTCAGCCTGTGGTCGCAGTTGCAGAGGTAATGAGGTGGTGTACTCAACGAGGTCTCCGGCTAGAACAATTCGCTTTTTTGCAGTAAGCCTGCTGTTGTTGAGCAAAACACGCCCTTCCTCAATCAAGCGCACTGCCTCTCCTCTGCTTGATATATCGTCAAGCGTAGCCAGTAGGGTGTCAATACGTTTTCCCTGCTCAAGATCGGTAACTATGTGCTCATGTTTTGGCAATCTTTATATCTAGCTCGTTGCTTGCTCTTTTTGGCCAACCTCTGGCTTTGAATCTTCGTCCTTCGTATCATCACCTTGCTTAAACCAATAGACCACAATAATGAGCAAAAGGCCTATCTCACCTATAGTGAGAGCTATGTCCGCAATATTGAATACCGGAAAATCAATGAATAGTGTATGAATAAAGTCGGGAACTCTGCCGGTGAGCGCTCGGTCATAGGCATTGCCTGCTGCACCCGCTACGATAAGCGAAAGAGCAATGACTGCTGGCATAAAGAAGCTCTTAGTCCTGAGCAGATAGATTAAGATTGCAGCAACCACAATGATGGCCACAACAATAAAGAAAAATCTACCGCCAGCAAAGATACCAAAGGCACCGCCTTCGTTGAATACCAGGGTAAAGTCAAACACGCGCGGAATAAACGCAATGGAGCGCCCGTCTGATAACTGCTCGACAGCAATTATCTTGGTGAAGCGATCCAGAAAGAGAACCACCAGTGCCAGGACGACAAAAAGTATATAAGCATTCCTTCGTTTCATGTCTAGCTACCCACACTCGCTAACACAGCAGCACAGCGCACACAGACCTCACTATAAGCTGGATTCGCTCCCAAGGTGCGATAATTCCAACAGCGCGGGCATTTTTCTCCGCTTGCATGACGTACCTTGACGAATATTTCGCTATCGTTTCCAACAGTAAGCAAAACCTCTGACACAATAAGCAACTCGGGAAGCAGTTGGTCGTCTTGCGCCTTGAGCACATCGATGATGGTGCCTGGGGCAACGATCTCAAGAGCTGCCTGTTGGCTTTTGGTAAACTCAGATTCCTCCAGCGCCTTGGTTACCACCTCACGTACATCCAGCAAGACAGCAAACTCATCGACAATACGCTGGGCATCCGTCTGGGGAATCTGGGGGTCAAAATCTGCGGCTTCGGGCCAACCTGCCAAGGCTATTGCTGGAGGTTTATCAGGGTAGCTGAGGCCTTGAGGGTAGTAATCCCACACTTCATCACAGGTATAGCTCAAGATGGGTGCCATGATGCGCACAAGCACTTCGAGGATGTTAACCAATGCTGTTTGTGCGCTTCTGCGCTCGACGCTCTTAGGCGCATCACTATAGAGTCTGTCTTTAATAGCATCATTATAAAGAGCGCTCAAGTCGCGCACCACAAAGTCGTAGACCGAATGATAGACCACATGAAACCTGAATTCGCTGTAGGCTTCCGTGACCTTGTCAAGCAGCGCCTTGACACGCACCAGTGCCCAGCGATCCAAAGGAAGCATGTCCTCATAGTCTACTGCATCAGTACTCCAGTTAAAATCATAGATATTGCTGAGCAGGAAACGGAAGCTGTTGCGGATGCGGCGGTACGATTCGCTCGTCCGCTGGATAACCTCATCATCAATGCCGGCGTCGGTAGAAGAATCAATAGAGCCCACCCACAGGCGTAACACATCTGCACCATACTTCTCCATTACCTGGGCGGGGTCTACGACGTTACCGCGACTCTTGCTCATCTTGTAACCTTCGCCATCAGTAATAAAACCGCAGCTCATGATACCCTTAAACGGTGCCACACCGTAGGTGCCCACACTGGTGAGTAGCGAGCTTTGGAACCAGCCCCGATGCTGATCGCTTCCTTCCAAGTACAGGTTGGCAGGTGCACCCAGGTAATCACGCTTGCGCAACACACTGGTGTGCGAAACTCCGCTCTCCCACCAAACGTCAAGGATGTCCTTCTCGGGCTTGAGGTCGTCAACACTGGCTCCGCAAGCAGGGCAACAAGTATCTGCTGGCAGGTACTCCGAAGGCGTACGGGTAAACCAGCCATCTGAGCCCTCGCGCTCAAAGAGCTTCATTACCGCATCAAAGGTCGCAGATGTGGCAATTGCCTCGCTGCACGCCCCGCAGGTAAAGATGGGTATTGGCACTCCCCATGAACGTTGACGCGAGATGCACCAGTCGGGGCGATCTTGGAGCATTGAACGCATGCGGTTTGACGCCCAGGCAGGAAACCAGTCAATCCTCTCTACCTCTGCGAGCGCCTTGGCTCTCAGGTCAGTAGCTTCCATGCTAACAAACCATTGGTAGGTAGCTCTAAAAATAACAGGGTTTTGACAACGCCAGCAGTGCGGATATGAGTGCTCAACACTGGTGCTGCCAAGCAGCGCCCCACGATCATCAAGCCATGACACAATTATGGGATTGGCCTCCTTAACCTTCATATGAGCAAAGGGGCCACCGCCCTCGTCAAAAACACCATTGTCATCCACTGGCATCAACAGTGGAAGGTCATACTCCAGGCTCATGAGGTAGTCCTCATGACCATGGCCTGGCGCCGTATGTACGGCGCCGGTGCCAGTGGACAAATCGACGTGCGCACCTGTGACCACACAGCCTGCCAAGGTATCATGAATGGGATGAGCATAGGTGAGCCTCAAGAGCTCCTTGCCCTGCACGCGCCAGGTCGATTTACCATCTTGAGTATTAACCAGAGAGTGGTTGGTAGCCTGCAATGCAGACTCCAGCTGCTCTACCAGCTCTTCGGCAACCAAGAGCTTTTTGCCTACAAAGTTGGCGTTGCTGCCCTGAAACTCTACCAAGACATAGCTTGCGTCTTCTGCCAGGGTCACCGCCGTGTTGGCCGGCAGAGTCCAAGGAGTGGTAGTCCAGATGAGCAGCCAGGCATCAAACAGCTCGCTTTTTTGTGCCAAGCTCTCTCGTAGGGGTGAATCCATAGGCTCATCAATCTTAAATGCAACGTAAATAGAGGGCGATGTTTCGTCTGAATACTCGATCTCGGCCTCTGCCAAAGCGGTATGGCAGTGCGCACACCAGTGGATGGGCTTGCGCCCCCGGTATATGGCGCCAGCCTCGTACATTTGCTTGAAGATTTCGACATTACCTACCTCGTATGAGTAGGCGTAGGTGAGATAAGGATCTTCCCACTCGCCTAAAACTCCCAGCCTCATAAAGCCTTCACGTTGGATGTTGACATATTTTTCTGCCCATTCTCGACAGAGGCGACGCAACGTTGGCTGGTCAATCTTGGCCATTTTTTCTGGCCCTAGCATAAGCTCAACCATGTGCTCGATAGGCTGCCCATGGCAGTCCCAGCCGGGCACATAGGGCGCGTAATAGCCGCGCTGCGAATGATACTTGACTATAATGTCCTTGAGCACTTTGTTAAACACATGCCCCATATGAATGGGACCGTTGGCGTAGGGTGGTCCATCGTGGAGAACGTAGGATTCATTACCCTCGTTTTTCTCGAGTACCTTGTGGTAGAGATTTAATTCCTTCCACTTTTCTAGGCGCTTAGGCTCGCTTTGCGTGAGTCCAGCGCGCATGGGAAAATCCGTCTGAGGCAGATTCATGGTATCTTTATAGTCGTTTGACACGGGTGCTCCTTGTATAGAGATTCGCATTTCACAAGCACGTAATTATATACTACTGGCAGTGCCTGTCGTTGGCCGGTTTATCCGATAAATCCAGAAGAATGTGCTAAGCCTTTAGAATCGGAAAGATTCGGATAGATTCGCCGGATAAAGGGGCGAATGACAGTACGGTTGTAGTATTCGCGTTATGACTGAGAGTCTTTTTTGTTATAGTAGTGCGCGCACGTATTTTGTCTTATTTTGAGGAAGGGTGATCTAATTGGCAGCACCAGCAACCGAGCAGGTTCGTAATATAGTACTCGTTGGACAGGATGGCGCGGGCAAAACTTCTTTTGCCGAAGCCATGTTGCACGTCTCTGGCCGCACCTCGCGCCTGGGCACGACTCATGACGGCAAGTCCAATCTTGATTACGATCCCGAAGAAATCAAACGTGGTTTTACCATCTCCAGTTCGCTGGCTCCCATTCATCATAAAGGGTTTAAGATTAACCTTTTGGACACCTCGGGTTCTGATGACTTTGTAGGCGAAACCATTGCCGCCATGGAAGCAGCTGAGTTGGCATTTTTTGTTGTTGACGCGGTGGCAGGAGCGCAGATTAACACGGTAAAGCTATGGGATATTGCAGATCGCAAGCGCCTGTGTCGTGCTTTTTTCATCAACCACATAGACCGCGAACACGCCAACTATGAATCTGCCATGGAGGGCTTGATTCAGCGCTTTGGTCAGCGTGTAGGTGCTGTAACCATTCCTATTGGCGTTGACAAGGACTTTAAAGGCATCATTGACGTCATTCGCATGAAGGCTCGCTATCACACCGATGGCAAAGAGCGCATCGAGGACATACCTGCAGAGTACGAAGCCGAGGCTCAGGCAGCACGCGATAAGCTCTGCGATCTGGTAGCAGAAGCCGATGATGATTTAATGATGAAGTATCTGGATGGCGAAGAACAGCTTACCCAAGAGGAGCTCGAAAGCCTTTTGGGCAAGGCCATAGTGCAAGAGCTCTTTATTCCTGTATTTGTAGGCTCTACCTTGGTAGAGCAGGGCATAGAAGTCATTATGGATGACATCGTCACCTACTTTCCTGCTCCCGATGCCCACGGGCCTTTTCCCACTGCTGACGGCAACGAGTATCGCATTGATGAAGAGGGCGAGGCTGCTTTCTTTGTCTTCAAAACAGTGTCTGACGCCTTTGTTGGCCGCCTCAGCTTTGTTAAAGTCCTCTCGGGTATTCTCGAGCCCGGCACGGAGCTCATTAACGCCACAAACAAGAAAAAAGAGCGTATTGCACATATCTACGTCATGATGGGTAAAGAAACCAACGACGTTAAGAGTGCGCGGGCGGGCGACATTGTCGTCATCCCCAAGCTGGGCGAGGCACGCACGGGAGACACCTTCTCTACCTCAGGCAAGATTGAGCTTGCTCCACTCCAATTGCCTAAACCGCTTTACCCCGTTGCTCTTCGTGCTGCCAGCAAGAATGACGAAGATAAATTGGGCGACTTCCTTGCTAAGGTTGCCGATTTGGATCCTTGTATCACTCTGCATCGCGATGACCAAACACGGCAGACCATTCTCACAACTTTGGGAGACGGAGCCGTGGACTTGATTCTCTCACGCCTCAAGGAGCGCAGCGGTATTGAAGCCCAACTTCTTGAGGTAAAGGTTCCCTATCGTGAGACCATTCGAAAAACTGCTGAGGCACAGGGACGTCACAAAAAGCAAACGGGCGGCGCTGGGCAGTTTGGCGACTGCTATGTGCGCCTGGAGCCTAATCCTGGTGGCGGTTATGAGTTTTTGGATGAGGTCGTTGGCGGTCGCATACCCAAAGGTTTGATCCCTGCTGTTGACAAGGGTATTAAGGAGGCAATGGTAGAGGGTTTCCTTACCGATGATCCCTTTGTTGACCTCAAGGCGGCCGTTTATGATGGCTCCTATCACTCTGTTGACAGTAACGAGATGGCCTTTAAGCAGGCTGGGCGCCTGGCGTTTCGCAATGCCTGCGAAAAAGCCGACGTCTACATCTTGGAGCCTATGGCAAATATAGAAGTTACCGTAACCGAAGAATATGCTGGCACCATTATGGGAGATTTTTCTACACGTCGCGGTCGTGTTTCTGGCATGAGTGCAGACGACAATGGCCGCCAAATCATAAAGGCGCGTGTGCCCTACAAGGAAGTGGTAACCTACGCTAAGGATCTTCGTTCGATGACCCGCGGAGTTGGATCCTTTGCTATTGAACTAGACGGCTACGAAGAGGTGCCTGGAGATGTGTCCAAAAAGCTCATTGCCGACTACCTTGCACGCCGCGAAGAAAAGAATTAGCTGTTAAAGGCCAAGAAGCTCCATCCGGGTGCCTTGGCCTTTGAAACAAACTATGAGCGTGTGTTTAAACGCCTGGTGTCAGGAGAACGTCTCCCTGACACCAGGCGTTGACTTCTTTTAATACTTGATAATTACGGAGTCATTAAAGAGGGTTTCGATGCGATAGTAATCGCGTGTTGTGGTAGTAAAAAGGTGAATGACAATATCTCCGTAATCAAGAAGCACCCAGCTACCGCTATTGACGCCCTCTCGCCCTATTGGCTTCATGCCATAATTCGTACGCAAGGCTTCTTCTGCAGCCTCAACCATGGCATTGAGCTGCAGAGGGTTTTCTGCGGAGGCAAGAACAAAGTAATCTACGATGATCAGAGTTGGCTTGACATTGATGAGTAATACATCTGAGGCTTTTTTGTTTAGTGTTGCCTCTGCTGCACACTGAGCCCAAGCACGGGATTCACCTACCACAGTCTTTTTCAATACCGCTCCTTACGTTTTGCTTCATTACTTTGCCGATAGCATCTATCATACCGCAATCTAGGCAGGAAGCTCTGTCTTATGAGGCCAGCTCTTCCAGGTAGCCGCCTTTTTTGAGAAGGTGATAGTAGTCCTTCATATAGCGATACATTTCGAGGGCATAGTCGCCAAAATCATCGCCTAGACCTTGCTTGTACTCTGTCCAGATGCACCAAAGGAAGCCAGCCAGTGCTACGTACAGGTAAAGACGCGCTTCCTCGAGACGGGTGGGCTCACGCTCCAAATATATACGTATCAGCTTGTCTATTTGCCTTTTTGAGTAGTAGGAGTAAATCGAAAACATCGCAACGTCAATTATAGGATCGGCCATGCCGGAGTACTCCCAATCGATGACTCGGGTGGAACCATCCCTTAAAAAGAGCACGTTGGCGTAAATATAATCAATGTGACAAAGACATTCTGGAATAGCAAGAGCCTTCCTAAAGGCCAAGAGCTCATCTGCCCAGGTGCGTACCTTGTCATAGTCTTCAAAAAGAATTGAGTCGCGCTCGTTGGCTAATGACTCGTAATAATTAATACGCTCCTCTATGTCAAACCTGTGTTCTGCCTGGATATTGGCAGCATGTATCCTCCTGAGATTATCCATCATTACTTCGAGGTCATTATTGTTGCGTGGGTTGCCCACACGCGCATTGTAGTAACGGGTAATCTTTATGCCAGAGTCTCCGTCAAAGTATATAATCTCGTCAGTAATGTCGTAGGGCTTCATGAGTTCGTAGTTGCTCTTTTCTTGGCTTCTGCTAATGAGCCTCTCGGTACCCAGACCCGGCTGCCTAAAGACATATTTCTTTTTATTAACCTCAAAAAGGAAGCTGCGATTAGTCATACCCCCCTCTTTCATTGGTTTAATATTGATAATATCTGCCTGCGACACATCAAAGACCTGGGCAATGATGCTCAGTATCTCATTGCCCGAGTCGTTTATATAACTGGGGTCATAGGCGCGAAGGTCTTCGAGAGCTTCAAACTCATAGACATTATTTGCATCCTGGCGACTAATATAGATGGGAAGTTCGTGAGCATTCTCCTTGATGATGTGCTCCCAAAAATAGTCCTGTGTGCCTGGCCGCGTATAGTATTCTTCGAGAAAGGGGACATACTTTTCTGAAAACTCGCGGGTAAAAAATGCAGGTCCAATCATGATCCAGTCATCAACTGCGCCATATTCCATACGCACTATCCGATCATGTGCCCCGATTACCGCTTGCCAATCTTCCGTCTCTTTCTCAGAATATATGCAGCTAATCCAACTTTGCGGCTCATAGCTATGAAAAATATTCTTTTCCATCCAGTTGTCTGCCACCAAAACATAGGTGTTCTTGAGTTGATCGCGCACACAGTGCAGACTCACAAAGTTATTCTTGGTGGAATACTCGGGATTGTAGACGAGTTTTACCCCATAAGTATCAACGAGATATTCAAATTTTTCTGCGAGATATCCTACAACAATAGTTATATCAGTTATCCCCACCTCGAGAAGTTGCTCTATTTGCCTGTTGATGATGGGCGTATTGTTAATAGTGAGGAGGCCCTTAGGGGTATCAAAGGTAAAGGGCACCATTCTGCGCCCAAATCCCGCTGCCAGTATGATGGCATTGTCTACTTTATACTGCTTAAGCCATTCCATACCCTCTTTGGTCATGGTATAACTGCCCCATTCATAATCAACATAACCAAGATCTATTGCCTTATTAACCTGGAAATTAATGTTGCCAATGGACATCTGCATATAATCTGCAAATCTGCGCTGGGTGTTGATATCTGTTTCTACGATGGTACGGCACATGAGTGCAAGGCTCTTTGACATTTCTACCTCCACTAAAGTCATATAAGTAAATTACAAGTTTTGCTACCCGACCCAGCGTTACACTGTATAGGTAACGGTTGTTCAGATAAGTAACAGTATACAAGTATCTGAACTATGTCAAGTAGGCATATGCCGCCGGCGTGAGCGAGATGACGAAGGGGGGCTTGTTGTGCTGCACACAGACGACAAGGGACACAAGCGAGCAAGGTGCTATAATTCTTGTCATGGAAGGGTTAACAGTAGTGATACAAGCCGGTGGAGAGTCAAAGCGCATGGGCAAGCCCAAGGCGCTTGTGTCGTTTTGCGGCATTCCGCTGATATGCAGAGGGTTGAGGCGACTTGGCCCTTTAGCAGATCAGCTCATAGTAACCACAAACGAACCATGTAACTTTGATTTTCTTTGCTCAGGCGCTACCCAAGGTCGACTGGAGCTATATCGCGACATCTACAGCTCTCGAGGCGCGCTCAGCGGTATTTACACTGCTCTGCACTATGCTACACTTCCTTCCGTTGCCATAGTTGCCTGTGATATGGTGTTTCCCTCTGCCTCGCTTTTGCAGGCAGAGCATAGAGTCTTGCTCGATACCAAGGCAGACGTGGTGGTACCTAAGACTTCTCATGGATACGAGCCATTTCATGCTGTATACAGGCGAGAAAGCTGCCTTCGCCTCGTAAAGGAGGCGCTGGATGGCGGGGAGACACGCGCCACCAGCTGGTATGACAAGGCTAAGATAGTTGAGTTTACTTTAGAGGATGTTTTGGCGGCAGACCCGCGTGGTGGCTCTTTTGTTAATGTCAATACGCCAGAAGAGCTCAAATATATTGAAGAACGAGTATTGTCTGGAGAAATGACCATGATTGATGGAGATGATTTGAGGCATCCCGTCTTGCATAAGAAAAACCCGCCCTGTGGTTACCAGGAGCCTATATGAAGAAGAGACGTTGAGGAGGCAGTATGCGATTTCAAGTAATTGATCACCCACTGGTGGCTCACAAGGTACGTTTGTTGCGTGCAAAAGACACCAGCACAGTTGTTTTTAGAATGGTTACCAATGAATTGGTATCACTTCTTGCCTATGAGGCTACCAGCAATGTCAAAACAGAAACAGTGCAAATCGAGACCCCCGTGGCCACCACCACTGCTATTCGCCTTGCCAGGAACCCGCGGCCGATTATTGTACCGGTTCTCAGGGCAGGCTTGGGCATGCTCGATGGCATGATTCAGTCCATGCCAACTGCTGAAGTCGGATTTTTGGGCATACGCCGTGACGAGGACACCTTGATTCCTCATACCTATGCTAATCGACTACCAGACGACCTTTCTGGCAGACAGTGCTACATCATTGACCCCATGCTGGCCACTGGCGGCACCCTTGTTGATACCATTGATTACCTGGTTACCCGCGGTGCCTCAGACATTACCGCTATTTGCATCCTTGCTGCACCAGAGGGTGTTGATATGGTGCGCTGTGCTGCAGAAAAGCATGGCAGTAGCCTTGCGCTCAGCGTATTTGTTGCTGCGCTTGATGAACGCTTAAACGAGCAGGGTTACATTGTTCCTGGTCTCGGCGATGCCGGAGACAGACTCTACGGGTACGTAGACTAGGTAGAGCCTGTATGAACACCGCAACTTCTTCTACAAAACTACCAATAGGAGTGTTTGACTCGGGCATCGGCGGGCTCACTGTAGCCCGCGCACTTGCTCAGAATCTGCCACAGGAGTCCATATTCTACTTTGGAGACACCTTGCGTTGTCCCTATGGGCCTCGCTCTCTTGGTGAGGTCGAGCGCTTTGCATTGCAGATTTCTGAGTGGCTGGTAGCCCAGAAGGTTAAGCTCATCGTTATTGCCTGTAACTCGGCAACTGCGGCTGGACTTGAGACTATTCAGCGAAGCGTCAAGGTTCCGGTAGTAGGAGTTATAGAACCGGGAGCTCGTGCAGCGGTTCAGGTTACTGCCAGCAGAAGAGTGGGCGTTATTGGAACTATTGCCACCATAGAGAGCAGTGCCTATACCCGGGCGATTCGCTCCTTAGATGCGGGAATAACCGTTTTTAGTGCTGCTACACCCCGCTTTGTGGAAATTGTTGAGCAGGGCATGAGGCTCGACAGAAGCCCCATAGAAGACATTATGGCTCAAACTGCTGCGCTCTATATTCGTCCAGCATTTGCCGAGATAGCCCGCGACTACCTCAATCCACTGAGGCGCTGTTCCATCGATACGCTGGTATTGGGCTGCACTCACTATCCCCTGCTTATGCCGCTAATAAGAAGTATCATGGGTCCAGATATTCATATTATCTCCTCAGCAGAAGAAACCGCTCTGGAGGTTACCAGCGCACTCGAACGACGCAATCAACTTGCTCCTCCAGAGCAGCTGCCTACCTACAGCTTTGCCACCACTGCTCTAGACCCTACAGATTTTATCCAGCTGGGCGGGGCTATTTTTGGCAGTGCTCTCACGAGTGTTGAGACTGTTGATGTAAAGGAATTGACCTAATTAACGTGAAAGAGGAAAGATATATATGCAAAGAGCAAGCGTAGTAAATCAACGATACAAGGGGAGAAGACCCGACGAGCTTCGTACCGTGCAGTTTACGCGAAACTACCTCACAAGCGCTCTTGGGTCATGTTTGGTAGAGTTTGGTGACACCCGTGTGCTTTGTGCTGCAAGTATCGAAGACAATGTGGCTGGCTGGCTCAAGGGTAAAAATCGTGGCTGGGTCACTGCGGAATACTCAATGCTACCGTCATCAACCCCTGTACGTACCAGGAGAGAGACCCAGGGGCTTAAGGGACGCACGCAAGAAATACAGCGTCTTATTGGGCGCTCATTGCGCGCTGTGGTAAACCTCGACGCCTTAGGCGAAACAACCATGACGGTCGACTGCGATGTTTTGCAAGCTGACGGTGGCACCCGTACTGCAGCTATAACAGGTGCATGGATTGCCATGAATGACGCGTTTCGGTATTGGCAAAAGGCAGGAAAGCTCCGAGTTAACCCGGTCTTTGATCATCTGGTGGCTGTAAGTGTGGGAGTTGTTGACGGTGTTTGCCTACTTGATCTTGATTACCATGAAGATTCAAGAGCAGAAGTGGATATGAACCTGGTGATGACCGGATCAGGAGAGTTTATAGAGCTTCAAGGTACCGGAGAGCGCACTGGCTTTGATCGCACGCAGCTTAACAAGCTTCTCGACATGGGAACAGCGGGTCTTGACACCTTGTTTGAGCTCCAAAAGCAGGCAATCCTTTGAGCAAGAACACACGCATAGTCATCGCAACTCATAACAAGCATAAGGTTGCCGAGATTTGTGCTATCTTAAACATCCCTGGCTGCGAATTCATTTGTCTTGATGATCTAGGCATCACCGAGGCGCCTGAAGAAGACGCCAGCACTTTCTTAGGTAACGCACGTATCAAGGCGCGCTTTGCTCATCAAAAAACGGGTCTGCCATCTTTGGCTGATGACTCTGGGTTAGAAGTAGACGCACTCGATGGAGCGCCTGGCGTGTTTTCTGCACGCTATGCTGGCGTTCAAGCCAGCGACGTAGATAATAATGCCAAGCTGCTAGAAGAGCTGGGCGACCTTCCGGCAGAAATGAGAACGGCTCGCTTTATATGCGCTGTTGTACTTATAGATCAAGAAGGCAACGAAATGGTAGCGGTAGGCAGCACTGCTGGACGGATAGGGTTTGAGCCACGGGGTTCCAACGGCTTTGGCTACGACCCCCTCTTTCTTGTCAAATCCTACGACTATGAGCGCACGATGGCTCAGTTGGACGCCTCGGTCAAAAACACGCTTTCCCATCGTTTTAAAGCGCTTAGTATACTGAGGGAGGGTCTTGCGCTTGAGTTGTCTAAAGCTTCTTCTGGCACCCTGCCTGCAGCGCCCAACGCAACAGATGTTGAGACTTCAACTGAGCCTGTTTCGGGCTCTCATGCGGGCTGCTCTCATGGAGGCTCTATTGGGAGTCCTACTAAGAAGCCTGTTGAGATTGTCGTCTTTGATTTTGATGGTACGCTCATTGATGCATCGTCTCCGGTCAAGCTGATCAGCCGTCTCAATCGCGATCGCATAATGACCAGAAGAAGTGTAGGCCTGAGCCTTGTTTGGGGTGTCAAGTACAAACTTGGTTTGCGTAGAGATCAAATCAAGCCTCGTCGCTATGTCTTTGCCTCATTTAAGGACTTTCATGCAAGTGACGCCAATGCCATCATGAAAAACCTTTACCACGAGGAGCTGCGTAATTGCCTCAGGCCTGAAGCGCTGGCTGCTCTAGAAGAGCATAGAGCGCAGGAGCGGCACATCGTCGTGGTGAGCGCTTCTTTTGAGCCCATCATTCGAGAGCTCTGCGCTGATTTAGACATAGAGGACTTTCTTTGCACTCGAATGGAGATTTCTGATGGATCCTACACTGGTGAGACCCTTGGAATGCCCCCGGAGGGGATCGAGAAGCTCACGCAGCTCACCCAATGGGCCAATGATAAGTTTGGTGTAGACGGGTGGATAGTAACCCATGCATACGGAGACCACCACTCTGATGTTCACGTGATGGAAACCGCCCAGCATCCAATAGCTATTGACCCTGATAGAAAGCTTGAGAGAGTTGCCAAAAAGCGGGGCTGGCAAACCCCCAAGTGGTAGGGCATGGTCAATCAAGCTCTCACTTTGGAAGCTTGAGCATGGCGTTTATCATCGCCTGAAGGTCTTGCCCATAAGTGGTGCCCGGTACTGCCCAGCGTCCATTGAGCCCTTCAAGCCTCGGTGCAATGCCACGGTATCCCATTTCTTCCAGCAGATGCAAACGAGGGCTCACAATGGGAGAGGCAAACGAGGAGGCAGGAACAGTGGTAGCATAGCCTTTGAGATGCTGAATTTGGGCTCTGAGGCCAATGCGCACTGCATTATTGCCATGGCTACTAAAGTCCGCTCCGGCAGATCCATTATTGGTAGCACCCAGGCCACCAAAGTTGCATTGTCCTACGCTGACTTGTCCACCAAATCGAAGCCAGCCCGTTTCTTTCATGGCCTGCACCATAACCACTTCTGCCCTGACGCCTTCTTTCTTTGCCTCCTCCAGCAAGATGCGACACCAGTCATTAATAGTTGGCGCTCCATACTGCTTGTATACCTGGCTCGGATAGGTGCTGCCCGAGTTTTTATAGTAGTTGACCATTTGCGCTACCGTTGTCTGTGAGGTGCCCATGATGAGAGAGGTACTCGCTGGGGCGTTGCGGTCTCGGTAGGAATTGCTAGTAGACCCAGGCGCTGCGCTGCCTTTGGGCACCAACCTGATTTGTATGCACTCCAAACGATAACCGTACCCTGCCGAACCAGCCGAAGCGCCGTTGCGCGCCCATCCCAACCAACCAAGTCTTTGCGAGTGTACTCGGTAATAGACATCAAACTGCTTGGCAAGATCACCCGTAAGCCGAATTTGAATGGCCTCCATTTGTCTTCTTTGGCCAGTGGTGCCAGCTACTTGCCCGCTCGTCTTCCATCCTTGCCAGCCAATACGCGCAAGATGTGAGTTGTACTCAATCGTGCCCGAGTGCTGCGATGACGATAATGAAATCTTGAGCGCTTCAACTGCTCTTGATTGTCCAGTGGTGCCGGCATAGCTTCCAGCAAAGACGTTTCCTTGCCAGCCTATCTGCGCAACATGCGCTTCATAATTCAAAACCGTGCCACTGATTGCTGGCAGATGGAATGCCGAGGAAGTTTGTTTGTAAGTAGAGGTGGTATTTTTAGGCGGAGAGCCATCGACCTTTCTGACGAGCTGAATTTGCACGGCTTCTAAGCGATACCCGTATCCAGAGCTACCTGCAGGCGCTCCATTTTTAGCCCAGTCGAGCCAGCCAAAGCTTTGAGCATGCACACGATAATAAATGTCGTAGTTGCGCGCCATGTCTCCCGTTAGCCTGATTCTTACGGCCTCCATCTGTCGGCTTTGCCCAGTGGTGCCTGATACAGATCCGGCGTTGCGCCAGCCTTGCCAACCGATACCTGCAAGCAGGGCGCTGGTCTGGATACCGCCGGTATAGTCCTGGTAAATAAACGAAAGCTTGAGTGCTTCTACCCGAGCAGCCTGGCCAATAGTACCTGCACTACGAGAAGTATTTGCTTGAATGTTAGATTGCCATCCAATTCTTGCTACATGTGCCTGGTAGCTTAAAACACTTTGGTTTCCATCCAGGTAAGGCATCTCTCTGGAGCCCGGAGCTGCAGCGCCTTTGTTTACCAAAGCAACTTGGAAGCCTTCGATAGTGCGACCCGCTCCCGCTGTACCAGCAGAAGCACCATTTCGTGCCCAGCCAAGCCAGCCTATGCCACTCACTTTTGTTCTATAGTACACATCATAGGAGTTTGCCAGATTACCCGAAAGGCGCATTTGAATAGCCTGGATAGCCTTTGATTGACCAGTGGTGCCGGCCGTTTGACCAGCGTTTTTCCATCCCTGCCATCCAGAGCCAACAACGTGAGCCTGGTACTGCAGGGCACCATTTACTTGTGCTGGAGCATTGAGAAGCTCCACAGAAAACGCCTCTATCCTATGAGCAGTGCTTAAGACGCCCGCAGTTTTCAAATCGTACACAGAGGGCAGCCAGCCTATTCTTGACACATGCGCCTTATACTGCACCGTTGCAATGCCTTTGGCAGTTGAGGCCTTTGCCAGCTTAAAATGCTTGGCTACAGCAGTAGCATCCGCACGACCCAATTTTTCTAAAAACTTTGGATCAGAAAGCTTTTTGGCATCATTTGGATTATCGATGAAGGCATGTTCTACGATTATTCCTGGAATTCCCGCCATGCGGCTTGCGCGAATGACGCCGTAATAGTCGGACACGCTGCCATCGGGATAAGTTGCTCCCACATTATCGAGCACCTTGACTCCCCTATTAGCCAAACCGAGTCCGCTCAACTGCTCAAGTATCTTTGTGCCGAGCTGTTTCCCTACAACATGTGTCCTATTGCGATAGCTCGAATTATTGGGCACCCACACCTCGGCACCTGTGCCAGCGCCAGATCCACTTGCGTTGTTATGTAGGCTAATGAAGACATCTGCGCCGCCATTAACTGCTCTATCCACTCGTTGTTGCAAACTGGGATTCTCATTTTCTGTACGTGTAAAGAAAGCATAGACCCCCGTGTAAGTGTGGAGCTCTTTGCGCATTGACTGAGCAGTAATCCAGTTGGTATCTGCCTCCCTGAGGTTGTTGCCAACTGCGCCTGGATCATTACCGCCATGACCGGGGTCTATGGCAACTACCAGATAGTCCATCCTTGCAGAAGTAGCCGCCGCAGGTACTATTGGTGCATCGATGCCGGTAACCGTTAGAAACTCTATATCCTCTAAATACTCAACACTGCTGTCAGTTTCTTCCTCAGCAACATCAAGTGCCTCTACTACAGTGCCCAGTGCGGCCAAAGAGCCACCCTCATTGAGCACAAAGGTAGTGGTCTCTTCTTTAACCTCTTCCTTCAAGAGTGCTTTTTGCACCTCTTTAGTTACCACTTCGATTCGATACTCATGAGTGTTATTGGGACTACTTGGATTAAAAGTGGCCTGCACAACTGCATCTGAGCCCTGTACGCTGTAGCAAATGCTCTCTACTACATAGGACGCAGTATCAGATGGCTCAGAAAAGACTATGCTGAAAAGGGCGGAGTTCTCAAACTCGGCAGTGGACTCAAAGACGCTTGGTTCATGACTTGCGTCAGAACCACCACTACTGTCCTTGCGTAAAACCAGTTCGGCACTGGTTATGACCGCTTTTTCATCAAGTAAGCCAAATGCCAAATAGCCCTCTTCGTCAAGAGCTAGTACCTTTTCATCAAGAAAAACGTATTCGATACAATCAGCAGCATTAGCAGCATGAGGGGGTGCCTCAAGTTCTTCGGCATTTTCATCGCGACTTTCTCTGCCAGAGTCATAATTGTCTGTATGGGTAGCAAGGCTTTCCTCGCTGGTACCCAAGCCTTCTGTTGGAGTGTCTGGGCTCCCCGGCTCACTGTTTGTGCCATCTAAGCCCGAGCTATTGCCTTCATCACCAGTTTGGGCACTGGGAGAATCATCCTCAGAACCCTTAATACCTACACTGTTACCTTCGCTTTGTACGCTTTGGCTAAGCTCGTCTTCTGGGTTTGCATAAGCAACACTACCAAAAGATGTTGACGCAAGAATAATTGCCAAGAAAAAACAAAGCGCCCGCTTAATAGATTTCATGAGGAACCTTCCGATTAATAGCGTGCATGTCCTGTTTCGTTTTGTGCTTATATAACCGACGCATAACGAATATTATACCAAAAACGCGCTCAGTAGTATTTTTCATAGGAAAATTATTGCCGTTTTGTCAGGCAGGTCGACAAAAGGTTGACATGTTGTTGGCTGCTGCTCGCACCTACTCTGTTGCTCACCATGCAGCCAACCCCTCTATCGCGTTTGCTGGGAGAGCGCTTCCTGCACCGTTTTGCTTCGTAAAACGCAGAGGACGACAGTGGGGGTTGCTTCGCGGTGCACGGGCGACAGAGGATTTTGCTTCGCAACGCGCGGAGACCGTGTGATTTCGGTCTTCAACCAAACGCGCGAACGACAGAGTGGTTTTTAGGTTCGTCAAATGCCAAGGCGTCTATTTTTTGTAGAAACGCCCCTTGGTTGTTCCGGGTGCAGCAGTGTCTTTGGGCACAATCTTTATTTGCAAAGCCTCCAAGCGGTAGGCATAACCCTCGGTTCCGCAAGACTGCCCATTGGATGCCCAGCCAGTCCATCCAAAGTTTTGAGCATGCACACGGTAGTAAACATCGTAATGGTTTGCCATATTTCCCGTGAGCTTGATGCGCACAGCCTCTAGCCTCAGCGCCCTACCCTTTGTGCCAGAGAGAGCTCCGTTGGAGACTGCTGACTGCCAGCCAATGCTTTGAATGTGTGTGCTGTAACTTATGCCTCCGGTCAACGGTTGGTTATTAAGCTGCAGTCTTATAGCCTCCATGCGTAAAGCGCGCCCAGAGGTGCCCACCTTGTAGGTACCACCTTTGTTGCTAAACTTAATATCTCCTAAGCTTTGTACATGCACCATGCCATCAAAACGAACCTCACGAGGTTGCGGTTTGGTAATAACCGTACTATTTGACATACTGGTGATGCCCATAAATGTTTTTGCTGGTGCTGGAGCGGTCTTGAGTGCCAAATACACTTGAATGGCCTCTACCCTGAGTCCAGCGCCCGTTGAGCCCGCAATGCGCTGGCCATCCTTTGCCCAGTTAAGCCAACCATGACCTTGAACGTAGGCTCGGTAGTGCACGCTGTAACGTTTAGCCAAATCACCCGTTAACTGTATACGAAATGCCTCCAAGCGCAACTTCTTGGTAGTGGTTCCAGCAACCTGCCCTTGATTGGTGGTAGCAGCTAGCCCACTGGGAGTCACCCTCTTTGCGTCTTGCCATCCAGTGCCCTGAACGTACGCTGAGTAGGTAATACCGCCTGATACTCCCGTGTTATTGACGAGGTTGATACGTAAGGCCTCTATGCCACGCCGTTGTGCAGGTGTGCCAGCCCTTGCTCCATTATCGACAGGCTTCATCCAGCCAGTAGCCTGGGTAAATACAGCAGTAGTGAGCTTTATACCGGTAATCTTGAAGTTTACCGTTCGCTCACCGGTAAAGTTGCCCGTGCCCTTTATAATAACCCGAGCTGTATTGGAAATATTGACGTTATTGCTATAGCTCAATTGGTAGTGGCTGCCCTCTGACAGGCGCTGACTCCCGTTAAAGCTCACCACGGGTTTAGGGGTTCGATGTGCTCCCGTATAGGCAAGGCTTGCTATAGGAGATACTGTAATTTTGGAAGACGAAATCGAAGCAGGTTTGATGGTAAAACCAGTGGTGGTGGTTGCCGTCCAGTTGATGCTACCAGTGCCGGTTCCCTTTACAGTAACTGTAGCATGGGAGCCCGCGTTGATGTTATGTGCGTAACTAACGGTGTAATCCACACCCTGCACCAGAGTTGTGGGGCCATTCTTCACCGTAACCGCAGGTCGAATGGCAGAGCCGGTATAAGTGAAGCTGCTCGCCGAAAGTGTTACGGTAGGCGCAGGAACAAATATGGTGACCGTTTTAGAGATAGATGAATCAATGCCACTGGTGGCTCGTACGGTAAAGATGCCGTTTCGCGATGGGGTAAATACCCCCGTAGGACTAATGCTGCCGCCTGGGCCACTGACAGACCAGTTCCACGAAAGTGCTCCTGGCAAGGTGGTCTTGACCTGACAATTAATGGGAAACCCTATACCTCTTGGCGTTGAATGCTGGATGCCCGTAACTGCATTGTAGAGGAGTGCGCTCTGTGGATTGACCTCGCCAGAACCATAGTATTGATCCCAACCAGGCGTTCCCAGATCCTTAGCGGTATTAACCAAGGCAGCTCGTACGCTTGCAGGTGTTGCAGAAGGATTAGCGGCAAATACCAAGGCAGCCGCGCCGGCCACAAAAGGTGAAGCCATAGAAGTGCCTTGCATGTAGCCATAGCTGGTGTCGCTGGCTCTTGTTGTTGAGTATATATTGGTGCCAGGAGCTGACAACGTGACGGTCTTGCCAAAATTAGAATACGAGCTGTCGAAGACATCATTAAGGGTGCCCGTGCCCTGCTTAAGTGCAGTTACCGAAATACAATTACCGTATGCGGCTGGATAGGTGGGTATACTTGTGCTTGAGTTGCCAGCTGCCGCTACAGAGAGCACTCCGGCATTGTACGCCGCAGTTACCCATGCAGAAACCGCAGAATCGTCGCTGGTTCCTCCGATACTCATGTTGATGACTTTGAGGTTATAGGTTTGCGCCAGAGTCTTGCCATTACTCCTTACAGTAAAGAGATGCTGATAAGCAGATATAAGCTGTGAGGTGCTGCTAATCCAAGAACCTTGATCATTGCGGTAAAAAACCTTAATGGGAACTATATAGGCGTTATAGGATACACCTGAAGCTCCAACCCCATTATTGGTTACTGCTGCAGCAATGCCTGCAACATGGGTTCCATGGCCTTGGGCGTCTCCATCAGTAGCTTTTTCTGGAGTGGTGTCGTGATACGATCCTGGGTAGATGTTTGCAGCCAGATCCTGGTGTGTTGTCCTGACACCGGTATCAATAATTGCAATGCTAACCCTTGGTTTGGCTCCTAGCCACGGTTGAGCAAGCCTCCAAGCATCGTACAGCTTTGTAGTGGTGAGCCCCCACTGATTGATTCTACCGGGGTCTCCCGGGCTGTCAAAGGGGTTAGCAAGTGGCTCGAGAGCTAACTCACCCAGCGCGGCATCTTCCAACATTACCTCGGGCTCATCATCTTGGCAGAGGTAGTAGAGGTAGTTTGGCTGCGCATAGGCAACATCGGGGCTCTCATTAAGCTCGGCAATCGCCTCGGCAACAGTTGAGTCATCGCTCACCGATACGATTGCGGTATCACTTGAGATCATGGCATCGGTGGTGATTGAATCTTCGTCCACAGCCTCAACCTCTTCGAGAATCTCAACCGCTTCTTGTGCCTGCTGGTCTTCGTTAAATACTACGATGACCTCACCCTCTATATAATCGCTCGACTGAAGGTCTTGAGGCTCAATGGTTGCGGCCTCTTTGGTAACAATGAGAGCAGACTCATCGGTGGCAGACTCATCGGTGGCAGTTTCGCTGGTGGCTTCATCAAGGGTGTCAGCTTGATTTGGTTGAATTGGTTGATTTGCCTCATCAGCCTCATCAGGAGCGGCCCAGCCCTCGTCTTCTTGAGACTCTTCGAGCACAAAGTTGCCTGGAGTGCCACCATCGGTGATGCTTTGAGCACTGGGGTCAGCTGCACTTGTGTCATCATCAGGCGTATTGCCCTCTTCGAAATGCTCCACCAAAGGAGAGCTAGTCAGAGCATCTCTATCAAGTGCCTCTGCTAGAGAAAAACCCGGTGCATGCGGCACTAAACCAACTACGAGTACGGTTGCTGTAAGAATAGCTATAAATCTTTTTGTTATGCCCATAATAACCCCCATTATCCCATATTCCTCGGCTCTCATAGCGCTGCATTACGCTAATTATTTAAGCCCTGACCACTCTTCCAACCCAAACTTACTTATATTGCGTGCATTATAGCACATTTATCGGTGATAGGTAATGGGAGCATTTGCATACGTGACCATGTACCAGTTGTAGCCTACTACGTGGCGTCCAAAGCTTGGGTCGCACACATACACCTGGCCATTGCGATGAATCTCTACCCAGCCGTGCGGCTGTAAGCCCTGAGAGGCACTGGCAACCCTGCCAGTGACTACCCGTGCATCATAACCAAGCTGCCTTGCCAGCATGCAAAATAAGGCTGCATAGCGGTAGCAATTGCCTGCACCCCTCTGAATCATTTCTTTGGCAAAGGGTATCTCCCAGGCTCCTGTTGGCCAAAGCGACATGGTGACATAAGGATATGTGAGGACATGGTTAAAGCAGCTACGCAGGTCATTACCGTTGGCCGCTGCAATCCTCTGTAACTGTGCGTCTAGCCATTGGTCTCCCGTAAGCGACTGCAAAGTGGCATTTTTGGTTGACCCCGGAGCAGTCGCTCCTTTTGGAACAAGGGCAATCTCAAAGGCCTCCATGGCTAAGCCGCGTCCCGTAGAACCTGCATCTTGTCCATTGCGAGCCCAGCCTGTCCAGCCAAAGCCCATAACACTTGCACGATAGTAAACATCAAAGTTCTTGGCCATAGCGCCAGTAAGTTTTATACGTACCGCTTCTATTTGCCTCTTTTGACCAGTGGTGCCCGACACAGCTTCATCTTGCACCGAATCTTGCCAACCAATGCCAGAGACATGCGAAGAATACTCAATACCACCTTGATAGCTTGATGTATTACGCCACCAGAGCTTAAAGGCCTCAAGTTTGCGGGATTGTCCAGTAGTGCCCACAATCTTTCTGCCGGCGTTAGTTGGATCTATCCAGCCCAACCCAGAAGAAAATGCCTGTGTGCCAAAAGATACGATGAGGGAGGCGTTGGTGGCTTTGCCACTGTCTGGCGCGTTCTTTCCTTTGGGCACCAACCTCATCTCTATGGCCTCTACTTGTCGTGTACAGCCAATGACTCCCGCCGTTTTGCCATCAGTAGCCCAGGCAAGCCAGCCATAATGAGAAACATATACTCGATAGTAGAGATCAAACTCCTCAGCATAACTGCCTATGAGCGAGGCTCTTATGGCTTCTATAGGGAGCGACTGGCCGGTGGTGCCCGACGTGGCACCGTTGCTAACCGCGTCTTGCCAGCCGCGATTTGCCAAATAGCTCTGATAAGAGATGGTGCTGTCAAGGCTGGTATCTCCCAGGATTACTGAGAAGGCTTCTACTCGTTTACCCTGCCCTGTTGTTCCAGAAAGGCTACCGCCTCCCACGGGACGTTGCCACCCGATGCCAGAAACATGGGATTGATAACTGATGTTCTTGAATACACGATAGGCATCTTTGCCAGAGAAGCTACTTTGTCCCTTGGGCGTAAGCCTGATTTGCACAGCCTCTATGGCTCTGTCGTAACCTAAAGTTCCTGCTGGCTTGTCATTCATTGTCCATGAGAGCCACCCCATGCCTGCTACATTAACTCGATAGCAAACGTCATGCTGCGAAGCAATCTCACCAGTAAGCTTGATTTTAATAGCTTGCAAAGAGAGAGCCTGTCCAGTAGTTCCTCCTACTTGACCATTTGAAACCGAGCTTTTCCATCCGCTACGCTGCACATAGGTCGAGTATGAGATTCCACCGCTGTATATCGATGATGCAAGCTGCACCCTTAAGGCTTCTACGCGGTTTGACTGTCCTATTACTCCTGCAACCTGGCTATTGACACGGGCTGCTTGCCATCCAACCTTTGATACATGAGCTTGATACTTAATCAAATCCTCAATAAACGAATCGACGGTAGATCCTGGAGCTTGGTTACCCTTGGGCACCAGCTTGATCTCAACGGCCTCAAGTCTCAAGCTGCGACCCGCTGTGCCAGCAGGCTGGTCATTACACGCCCATCCCATCCAGCCTATGCTTTGCGCATGAACGCGATAGTAGACATCATAGTTATTTGCTACTGCTCCAGAAAGATTGATACGTATAGCCTCAAGGCGCAGAGACCTGCCACTGGTGCCAGCCAATCCTCCGTTAGATGTCTTTCGCTGCCAGCCTATGCTTTGTACGTGCGCTGAGTAATTAACCGAACCTTGTAGATTGCCCCCCAGGCTTATCTCGAGAGCCTCCATGCGTAGTGCGCGTCCGCTGGTACCAGCCAAGGCACCATTAGAGACGGTTTTTTGCCAACCGATGCTCTGGACATGTGCGCGATACCTTATAGTGGCAGCCGCAGATAAACTTTGTGTGTCTATCAGTTGCTCACCCTCGATCCTTGCGCTTTGCTCTAAGATACCAAGAGGGATGAACTCCTCGTCTTGAACTGCTTGTGTTTGCTCGGCTGCATCTACAGGGTTAGCGGTATTTGGCAGTGGCTTTGTTGAATTTGTAGGTTTGGTTGCTTCAGGAGGCTTGGTGGGCTCTATGGGTTTGACAGGCTCGATAGGCTCAAGGGGTATGATGTCATTTGAAGAGCTCTCCTCATCCGGCACTACGGTCTGCGTAATCTCATCAGCTTGTGGAGCCTCTTCTTCCAGCGTGACGCTAACATCTTCATCTTGCTCATTGTCAGCAGGCTCTCGCTCGGCAAGGCTGCCTTCTACAGCTTGTTGACCTTCAAGGCTTTGCGTATGAACCCCTTGCTCTGCAACAGCCATTGCAGGAGCCATGGTCAAAACCAGTACCAAGGATATAAAAATACCTACAAACTTGTAGAACCATGTATGGGCAGCCATCGTCCCCCTTAAAAGCAAACTGAACTCGTGAACACCTTGTATTTGTCGCCTCGTAATTGTATCGAATTACCAGCAAAGTTGGTAGCAATAAGCCACGACTGGTCGGAGGGGTGTCAAGAGAAGGCACAATTTGGAGTTTTCTACTCCATTTTGGGACTTTTTTGGTGGGTAGATGTATTCCGTCTTACAATTGCAAAAAGGCCTTGAGAGCAGTGGAGAATAAGATGAAGTTTGGAGATGTCATACGCACGCTTCTTGAGGAGCGCTCTATGTCGCAGATAGAACTTGCACGGGCTCTCAACATGGCACCGTCTACTCTTGGAAACTACATCAGAAATGATCGTGAGGCAGACTATGAAACCCTCAAGACCATAGCGCGATATTTTGATGTCTCTACTGATTATTTGTTAGGCTTTCCTCCAAAAGGTCTTCTTTGTCACGAAGAAAGCACCCTGCTTCACGCCTATCGATCACTCTCTCCCGAACGTAAGCTCATTTTGGCGGACATCAGCAAAGCGCTGATTAAGCGCTCTCTCAAGTAACTTGCAGAGGGGCAGCAAGGAAAGTGCACAAGTGGAGGTTCCTGTGCTACGCGCCTGTGTGAGAGCGGTAGGCTTGGTAATTTGCGAGATATTGTGCAAACTCAGGAGAAGTATCGGAGTTTCCGGTTCTCCATGCCTTGTGGTCGATGATTGCGCTCTCAAAACCATAGTAGGCGTCGATGTAAGCAATGAGCTTGTCTAAGGCCTGAAGCTGCGCGGGCGGATAGTAGCCCGAGCCGCCCACATGTACCATTTCGATGCCAATCGAATAGGAGTTCATGCCATAATCTGGTGCCCAGCTTCCAATAGGCACGGTGCCAAGCCTGTCATCACGCGACTCATCGGTAACACCATAGTACTCGTTATGCCCTGCATTACCAAAGCCCGCGTGATGGGCAATATTGTCCATAGGCACGCACTGCACCACTGTTCCGTCTACACCAATAACAAAGTGAGCGGCTACGAGGTTTCCATTGCCCTCCCACCAGTCAACTACCGACTGAGGAAGTGCATCGCCCTCAGTATCGTGCAAGACGATATATTTTTGGTGTTCGGGACCTTTGTAGCCATGCACGAAGCTCGGTCTGTAGTCTTCGATGAGATAGAGCTCTGCACGTATGGCTTCCAGGTTTTGGTTTTGATGCGGCTCTTCTTCTGGCCTAAGCTCGCCCTGGTTGGCAGTTGACGAGCTTGCCTCTGCTGGCTCATCTGTAGCGACTCCAGCTTGCTGCCCAGGCTCACTGATAGTGCTGCCAACGTCAAACCTTGGCATAGCAACAGGGCTTGAGCCTCCTTGAGAATTAGAGAGAATTATTACCAGATAGAGAATGCAAAAGAAGACTCCGACTAAGACAACAATCAGTATTCGTCTCTTTGGGTGTTGCGCTTTATTGCGTAGCATGCAGCCCTCTCTTAACGTGCCCTGCGCCTTATAGGTAGGGTGAGTTTCTAGCTGTTTCGATGCTACGGATTAACTCTGTATTCTTCTTTTCATAGTCATTGAGGGGAGAGGGCAGTTCGTCAAACTCCAGCGGCGTATACAGCTGCACATACCAAGGTTGACCGAAGAAGTAATTGCGTAAATCTTCGTTCATGAACCCTCTACCGTGACGGGCAAACACTTCGTTTCGTGCTATATATAACTCCCAGGAATCCAATCTCTCAAGCTCTGTGCGCGCATAATAGCGGCTGCTGCTGTCTGGTAAGACATAGTGATACGTATTGCTTGCCCCAGGCTCAGTGTGAGCTGCTTCTTCTTTGTAAACATCTAAAAGAGCGTTGAGCGTTTTAAGGTCTGTTGCCACTACACCCTCTTCGAGGAGGCTGACAGAGCCAGGCTTTAAGCTGCTTGCATCAATATCGGTAATGTAATCCAGCGAGGAGGAACCACCTGGACTCCCCTGAAACACTGCGACTTTACCTCCCATTATGGTGAGATAAAATGCTTCTCCCTGCCCTTCTTCTTCATCGGCAACGACCCTTGTTTCCTCAGGAGGTGTGGAGCCACTGGAAACCATCCCTCCTCCCCCTGCACTGCCGCCAGAAGACGCAAATGCAAACACCAGAACAATTGCCACTACCCCAATGCCCCCGACTATGCCATAAGGAAGCCACTTTTTGCTGCCTGATGGAGTAGCAGCCTGCCCTTGCAAAGTGGGAGCGTTAACCATGGTGACGGGAGCCATTATTGGCGCTGGTGCAGAGCTTGCAGGTGGCGCGGGTGCTCCGTTGAGCATGGCCTTAAAGCTTGCAGCATCTTGGGGGCGCTCCTGGGGATTTTTGTTGAGCGCGGCTAAAACAGCAGGTCTGATGTCTGTAGGAAGCCCTGCGCTTGCAGCTTCAGGCAGGCTGGGCGCTGCCTGGTGCACGATACGGTATATCAGCGTAGTGGCATCCGCGCTCTGCCCTGCTCCAAAGGGGTTTTGCCCGGTGAGCATCTCATAAGCTATGGTGCCTATGGCAAAGAGATCGGTTCTGTTGTCTACAGCTGACCCGGTTGCTTGCTCGGG